>Ga0247835_1000140_pt1 | contig 95884 bp, 86 predicted proteins | sample LaCtaG_3_FD_189912 | JGI IMG/M metagenome (GOLD analysis project Ga0247835, IMG submission 189912) | Freshwater microbial communities from meromictic Lake La Cruz, Castile-La Mancha, Spain - LaCruzMarch2015_13.5m | ecosystem: Environmental > Aquatic > Freshwater > Lake | place: Spain: Castile-La...
CTGCCGTTTCCGGGTTATGCAGGGGGCCGTCGATCCTGCGGCCGACCCGACACAGCACGAGCTGTCGATCTTTGCGAGCGACCTTCTCGCCAAGCTGGATGCGACGATTCGCCGGGTGAATGACGGCTACGAGGCGTTCCGGTTCAGCGACATCGCGCAGGCGCTCTACGACTTTGTCTGGGGCGACTTCTGCGACCGGTTCATCGAGGCCTCGAAGGCGGATTTCGAATCTCCTCGTCGGGCCGGCACGCTGGCGACGATGGATTTTGTGATCCTGAGAATCCTGAAGCTTCTGCATCCCTACACTCCCTTTCTGACGGAGGAGCTCTGGAGCGGCCTCGGCTTCGGCTCGCAAAGCCTCATGGAGGTGGCCTGGCCGGAACCCTGCGCCACCCCGGTCGCAGCGGAACCCCGCGCCGAAGCTGCCTATGCGGCCGCGTCGCATGCCAGGAACCTCCGCGCGACATACAACATCCCGTCCAACAAGCGGATCGCGTGGAAGATTTCGCCTTCGGCGGATTGGGTCGAGCGGGAATTCCCGACGCTCGCCCTCTTCCTCTGCGCCGAGTCGCTGACCGTCTGCGACTCCGCGCCGACCGGGGCGGCCGCGTGCCCGACCGATATCGGGATTCTCTACCTACCGCTGGAGGGAATCGTCGATGCATCCGGCGAGGCGAAACGGCTCGAGGCGGAGATCGCCAAGGTCGAGGCCGAGATCGAAAAGGTGGCCCGCAAGCTGGCCAGCGAATCATTTGTCAACAACGCGCCGCCCGCGGTTGTCGCCGATCACCGCCAGCGCCAGCAGGACTGGATGCGACGGCTCATCGAGCTTCAGACCGCCCGGGACTCGCTCGCGGGAGGATAGGATAAATGCCCGCGACCGTCCTCATTGTCGATGACGAGAAAAATACCCGCGACGGCCTGAGGAACGCGCTGGAGGGGGAGTTCGACGTCTATGTGGCGGCAGATGCCGAGGGCGCGATGCAGTCGATGGAGGCGATGCCGGCTGATGTCCTCCTCACGGACCTGCGGCTGGGCGGGGAGGATGGCATGTCGCTCGTCGGCCGGGCGCTCGCGCTGCCGAAGCCGCCGATCTGCATCATGATGACCGCATACGGCTCGGTGGACACGGCGGTCGAGGCGATGAAAAAGGGCGTTTACGACTTCGTGACGAAGCCGGTGAACATCGACCGCCTCGAGATCCTCATCAAGCGGGCGATCCGCGACCGGGCGACGCAAAAGGAAAACAAGGAGCTCCGCGCGAAGGTGACCCGCCAGTTCACGATCGAGGGCATGATCGGCCGGTCCCCCGCGATGGTGGATGTCTTCGAAACGATCAAGCAGGTTGCCCCCTCGAAGGCGACCGTTCTGATCCAAGGCGAGAGCGGGACCGGCAAGGAGCTCGCCGCCCACGCGATCCACCACCTGAGCGCCCGGGCGAACGAGAAATTCCTGGCCGTCCACTGCGCCGCGCTCACCCCGGAACTCCTCGCCAGCGAGCTTTTCGGCCACGAAAAAGGTGCCTTCACGGGGGCGTTCGAGCGCCGGATCGGCCGGTTCGAACAAGCCAAAGGAGGGACCCTCTTTCTGGATGAAATTGGGGAGATCGACGCCGCCACGCAGGTCAAAATTCTCCGCGTCCTCGGGGAGAGGACGTACGAGAGGGTCGGCGGGAGCCAGACCCTCCAAGCGGATGTCCGCCTCCTGGCTGCCACAAACCGGGACCTCGGGAAAATGGTGGCAGCCGGCACCTTCCGCGAGGATCTCTACTTCCGGCTGCACGTCGTCCCCCTGACGATGCCCCCCCTCAGGGACCGCAAGGTCGACATCCCGCTGCTGGTCGAGTCGTTTCTCAAGGAAACGGCGGCGGAAAATGGCAAACCGTTCCGGGATCTGGCGCCCGAGGCGATGGCGGCCATCCTGGATTACGACTGGCCGGGAAACGTCCGCGAGCTCCGGACCGCGATCGAGCACGGGGTGGTCATGTCCAGGTCGCAATCGATCATGCTCCGCGACCTCCCGGCTGCCCTCCGATCCCCCCGCAGCGGCCTCGATGCCGCGCCTCCGCCGCCGAGCGGATTAAATTTGCACGAATCGGAAACCGCGCTTATTCTCCGCGCTTTGGATGACTGCGGGGGCAACAGGACGGACGCGGCGCGGGTGTTAGGGATCAGCCGCCGCACATTGCACCGGCGTCTCAAAGAATCCCAAATCTCGAAGCGCAGAAAACAACCCCATTAAATTTTATGGCAGCCTCCGGCGAAGTCAGCGTCCAATCCGCAGTGCATTCCCTTGAGCAGGGCAAGCTGGCCCCAATCATTCGCGGGGCGATGTTTGCTGTCCTTATCATCGCCCTCACCTTGCTCTACCTCTTCGTCCAGTTCCGCGGGTTCAGCACGTCGACCGCGATGGACCAGGCGCAGATCGCCCGCAATATCGCCTCGGGAAAGGGGTTCACCACCCAGTACATCCGCCCGCTCGCAATCTGGCAGCTCGAAAATGCGGGGAAAGAAATTCCCAAAGACAACTTTCCGGATTTTTATCAGGCCCCGCTCGGGCCGCTGGTGAACGCGCTGCCGCTGTCGCTGGTCAAGTCGTCCTGGAAGATGACCCCGGTTGACATGGTCTACATCGGGGACCGCGCGATTGCGGGGTTTTCGATCTTCTGCTTCCTGCTTTCTGTGGCGGTGTGGTACTTCGTCGGCGCCCGGCTGTTCGACGGAAAGCTGGCTCTGGTAGCGTGCGCGATCATCCTGCTCACCGACATGATGTGGCAGTTTTCGCTCTCCGGGCTTCCGCAGATGCTCATGCTCCTGCTCTTTTCCGGGGCGATCTGGCTTACGGTTTTTGCGATGCAGAAGCAGGACCAGATGGTGCTCATGCTGGGGGCGCTTTTTGGCGCGGGGTTGCTCTTTGGGCTGATGACCCTGGCCCACGGGTTGGCGCTCTGGATCTTCATCGGCTGGCTGGTTTTTTCGCTCGTCTATTTCCAGCCCCGCGGCCTGGCGGCGCTCGTCGCTGTGGCGGCGCTCCTGATGGTCACCCTTCCCTGGATGGTCCGGAACTATTCGGTCTGCGGAAACCCGCTCGGCCTCTCGGCGTACGCGGCACTCGCGGCGGGAAGCCCGGAGGAGGGATTCCTGCGCTCGCTGGATGCCGCCCCCGGGGTCGGTGGATCGGCGCTTTTTTCCAAGATGAAGGCTGGCGTGTCCGGCCAGCTGGAGGGCCTGTTTTCTTATTTGGGCATGAGTCTGGCGGCTGGCGCCTTTTTTCTTGCTCTGCTGCACCCGTTCCGCTCGTCCGTCGTCTCGATGCTGCGCTGGGCGGTTGTGCTCATGTGGGTTGGGGCGGTGGCCGGCATGGGAGCTTTTGGGGTCAGCGGCGTCATCTCCTCAAACCAGCTCCACGTCCTCTTTATACCGCTCTTCGTTCTTTACGGTCTGGCGTTTTTGCTGGTTCTCTGGAGCCGCTGGGAGCTTGGGTACCCGCTCCTGAGGATGATATTCCTGAGCGCGGTCGTCTTCCTCTGCTCGGCCCCATTGCTGGCAACGATCTTCTCCCGCGGAGGATCCCCGATCCAGTGGCCGCCCTACATCCCGCCGTTTATTGCGATCCTGGGCGACTGGTACGGGGAGAAGGAAATCCTCGTCTCCGACATGCCGTGGGCGGTTGCCTGGTATGCCCAGCGCAAGACGGTTCTGCTGCCGGAAGGCGTGCGGGCGTTTAACCGGCTGAACGACTACCGCGTTCTGGGCGAGCCGCTCGCCGGGCTTTATCTTACCCCGATCACCGGCAACCAGCGCCTGTTCTCCGACATCTATAAAGGTGCCTACAAAGAGTGGGCGCTGCTGATCACCCGTCCGCCGAGGGTGGACGGTTTCGCCCTTCCGTTTTATACCGCGCTGCCGATCGACGGGGAGACGATTATTTTTGCGGACCGCGACCGCTGGAACAAACCTCAGCAGTAGGCGCGGCCTACACTAGAGAAGCTCGGAAGCAACCTCGTCGGCCAGGAGCCTGCCGCGCCGGGTCAGCACCAGACGGTCGTCCTCGTGCCGGATGAGCCCGTGCGCATGCAAAGCGGCAATTTTTTCCGGATCCCGCCCGGAGGAGGAAATCCCGCCCGATGTGCGCAACGCAAACGCGGTGCGCTCGGCCTCGCGCACCTCGCCGGGAACCATCTCGAAATCGTCCTCGAGCGGCTCGCGGGCTTCAATCCGCCGGATATAGGCGGCCGTATCCGCGATGTTTCGCCAGCGCCGTCCTGCGCGGGTTGTGAACGCGCTCGGGCCGAACCCGCAGTAGTCGTTGCCCTGCCAGTAGGCCAGGTTATGCAGGCATTCCCGGCCGGGCCGGGCGTGGTTCGATATTTCATACTGGGCATACCCGGCAGCGGAGAGCTCGTCCATCGCCAGCTCAAAAAAATCCGCATCCCGGCCGTCCTCCGGCGCATACTCGCCGCGCGAAAACCGCTCAAAATACTCGGTATCTTCCTCGTAGGTCAGGCAGTACGCGGAGATGTGGTCGGGCCCGAAGCCGATGGTTTTTTGGAGCGTCTCCCGCCACTGGCCGACCGACTGTCCGGGGATTCCGAAGATCAGGTCGAGGTTGATATTCGGCACGCCGGCCTCGCGCAGGATCTGAAAGCTGCGTGCGGCCTGCGAGGCATTGTGGACGCGGCCGAGCGTCTTGAGCAGCCCGTCGTCCCAAGATTGGACTCCCATGCTCACCCGGTTCACCCCGTGCGCGAGGAGGCCGGATGCCTTTTCCAGCGAGACGGTCGCCGGATTCATCTCGATCGTAAATTCCCGCACGCCGGAAAAATCGATGCGCTCGCGGAGCCCGGAGATGAGAAAATCCAGCTGCGGGGTCGAGAGCGCGGTCGGGGTCCCGCCGCCGAAAAACACGGTTTCCGGGCGGAGGCCTGGCGCGGCGGCGGCGGCCTCGCACAACATCGCCTCCAAAAAGGCTTTGGTTTTATTGCGGTCGCTGGCTTCTTTGTAGAAACTGCAGTATGGACACACCTTGGGACAAAACGGGATGTGGACGTAAAGGTGGTGGACCATTCACGATGAGACTATTCGCAAGAGGGACAGGATGCAACTGGACAGCGCTGGCGTTGCTGGCGGCCGGCGCGTGCGCCTGGGCCGCCGACCCAAAGCCGCCGGACCCAAAAGTTTTTTATGCGGTGGATTCCACCGTGGCCGGTCCGGCGCGGGCAGTGAACCCGCGGGTCGTCCAGCGCATGGTGGACAACCTGATCCTGGCCGTGACCGGGAAGCCGGACATCCGGCAGGCTTGGGGAAGCCTCGTAAAAAAGTCCGACCGGGTGGGGATCAAGGTCGCCGCCTCCGGCGGGGCGGTCAGCGGGACGAACCCGCAGGTGGTGGACGCGATCGTCGCGGGCCTCCTGAATGCCGGGCTTCCGCCGTCTCAGATCATCGTCTGGGACAGGAACCTTGCCGACCTGATCGCGGCCGGGTATCGCAGGGACGGCTCCCGGTACACCTTGCGCTGGGTGGACCCGAAGAGCGGGTATGATTCCAAAGCCCAGGTCAGCGCCCCCGTGCTCGGGAAGCTGATCTGGGGCGACAGCGGGTTCGGGTCGCAGGCCGGAAGTCCGAAGTTTTCCGACCTCTCCGGCGACCAGCTCAGCAGCCAGAGCTACTACTCAAAAACCCTCAGCCAGGAGGTCACAAAAATCATCAACGTGCCGTCGATGACCGACAGCTTTCTCACCGGCATCAACGGGGCGCTGGCGAACCTGGTGCTGCCGAACCTCGACAACTGGAGGCGCTTCACGAAGCCTCCATCATACGGCGACCCGTATCTCGCGGAAATCTACGCCGATGCCATCATCCGCGACCGGGTCGTGCTCACGATCCTCGACGGGATTTTCCTCCAATACGCCGGCGGGCCATTTGCCAACCCGGGATTTTTGCAGGACCACCTCACGATCTATGCCAGCCGCGACCCGGTGGCGATCGACGCCACGGCCGTCCGCCTCATCGATGAGGCGCGCAAGCCCTCAAGGCTTCCCCCCCTGGGCCCGATGACCGGCTGGCTCGACAGCGCGCAGTCGATCGGGCTCGGCACGCGGGATGAAAAGAAAATCCAGATGATCCAGGTCGGCGTCGAAGGCTGGCGGTAGGCATCGTGCCACCTGCAAAGGGGCTCCCTTCACCCCGGCCTTGAGTCTCCTCTTCTTCGAGCGGATTTGCAGCAACTTCAAGCGACCAGGGTCTGCCTCCCCGCAGCCGACCGTGTCGCGGGCTTGCCCGGGCCGGGCGATCCTGCGATGAATCGCAGGAGAATTTTCCCAAGTGACCAAACAACCTCCACTTAACGACGGTTTCCATGTGATGGCGAAGCCGATCGGGCCGATCTGCAACCTCGACTGCACGTACTGCTACTACCTCGAAAAGGAGAAGCTCTTTCCGAAGGGCGAAAACTTCCGGATGCGCCCGGACGTCATGGAGTCGTACATCCGGCAGTACATCGAATCCCAGACGACCCGGGAGATCACGTTTGCCTGGCAGGGCGGGGAGCCGACCCTGCTGGGGATCGAATATTTTCAGAAGGTTGTCGATCTGCAAAAAAAGTATGGTGACGGGCGGCCGGTCCACAATGCGCTCCAGACGAATGGCACCCGGCTCGACCGGTCGTGGTGCCGGTTTTTCCGGCAGAACAACTTTCTGATCGGCCTGAGCATCGACGGGCCGCGCGCGCTGCACGACACGTACCGGGTGGACAAGGGCGGGAAGCCGACGTTCGAGCGGGTCATGCACGGGCTCGACCTCCTCAAAAAGAGCCAGGTCGAATTTAATACCCTCACGGTGGTGAATGCCAGCAACGTGAAACATCCGCTCCCGGTTTACGACTTTTTGCGGGAGACCGGGTCCGGGTACATCCAGTTTATCCCGCTCGTCGAGCGCCTGCCGGCTGGCGGCGCAGGCGGCCTGGATTTTGCGGAGCCGCCCGAGCCCGGCCAGCCGGCCTCGCCGGTCACGCGCTGGAGCGTGAACGCCTCGCTCTACGGGGACTTCCTCATCCAGATCTATGACCAGTGGGTCCGGCGGGATGTCGGCAAAGTTTTTGTGCAGATGTTTGACGTCTCGCTGGGCACGTGGTCGGGGGCCGGGCCCGGGCTCTGCGTGTTCCTGGAAAATTGCGGGCGCGCGCTGGCGCTCGAGCACAACGGAGACCTCTTCTCGTGCGATCATTTTGTTTACCCGAAGTACCGGCTCGGGAACATCATGAACGAATCGCTCGGGGCGATGGTCAACTCCGGCCGCCAGGAAGAATTCGGAACGGCAAAGTCGTCAACGCTACCAAAATACTGCCGCGAGTGTGACGTCCGCTTCGCCTGCAACGGCGAGTGCCCGAAGCACCGGTTCATCCAGACCCCGGATGGGGAGGACGGGCTGAACTACCTTTGCGCAGCCTACCAGAAGTTTTTCCGGCACGTGGATCCGACGATGAAGCAGATGGCGGCGCTGCTGCACGCCAAGCGGGCGCCGGCAGAAATCATGCAGATCCTCCGCCGCTGAACCGGTCAACGCGCCGGGCGGGCGGGAGGGGTGAAGGAGACCTGGGTTTTTTGGCACCACTCCTGGGCTTTCGAGTTCCCCAGCTCAGCGGCTTTCACGTACCACGGCTGGGCGGCCGCCTTGTCCTTCGGAAGCTCGCCGTGGCCGTCTTCCAAGCAGACCGCGTAAAAATACATCGACCGGGGATCGCCGAGGTCGGCCCCCTGGCGAAACATGTCCAGGGCAAGTTTTTCATCCTTCATCCCCTCGGGCGCCGTCATGAAAAGAGCTCCGAGGTTTCCAAAGGCCGGGGCAAACCCGAGGTCCTTCGCTGAGGTGAAATAGGCAAACGCCTTTTTGAGGTCGAGGGGGACGACGCCGGGGATCCCCTTGGCATGGAGGTCGCCGAGCTTGTTGAGGGCCTCGACATTATTGGCGGCAGCCGCCTTGTTGAGCCACTCCAGCGCGCGGGCCGGGTCCCGCGTCACCCCCTTGCTGAGGAGGTAACATTCGCTGAGCGCGAACATCGCGCGAGCATCTCCGGCCTCAGCGGCCCGCTGGAACCAAACCGCCGCCTCGCGCAGGTCCGGGGTTCCCGTGCCCACCCCATTGGAAAGCATGAGGCCGGATTTGAGCATCGCGTCCTTATTCCCGTTTTTGGCGGCCGCCAGGACCCACTTGAGCGACTCCCTCGGCTGGGATTCGCGGAGCTCATCGCCGAGCAGGATCTGTGCGTCCACGATGTCGAGTGCAGCCGCAGCCTCGAGCGGCTCGCGCAGCGCGGCAGCCTGCCCGGGCGTCAGCGACTCCCTTCGGATTCCCGAAACAAACTCGACGAGCGCCTCGCGGATCCGGGGGCTCTCAGAATCATTTTTACGAAGCTCGAGCAAGGCCTCCATCGCGGCCGCCGGATCGGTTGTGGCCAACCGGCGGGCTGCGGCCAAACCTTGCGCCACCGGGTCGGGGGGGGCGGACAGCGAAGGAGTCGGGGTCGCCGCAGGCAGGTCGGCGACCGCAGGCTGCGGCGTTGGCTGCGGCATGGCGGCAGCGGGGGCAAGCGAAGGGACTTGCTTGGCCGGAAGGAGCAGTGCCGCGCCGGCTCCGGCCAGAGCGAGAAGAACAACGCCCCCACCACAGGCCGCCAGGATCATCGGAACGCGAGAAGGTTTCGGCTGGGGCGGCTCGGCGAGCTTCGGCGGGGAGGTGGTCTGCGGCGTGGCGTGGCGGTGCGACCCGGCTTCGAAGGCCGAAAAAAATGCATCGAGCGATTCGAACGAGGTGCCGGGGTCGAGCGCGCGTCGGAGCGCGGCATTTGCCTCCTCCGAGAGGCCTGGGATCGGGACCGGGGTTGCGGAGCGAACGCCGCCCAGCATTTCATATGCGAGCGAGGCGACGGCGTAGATCGAGCAGCGGCTCTCATTCCCCTGAAATGCGCCAGACTCGCGGAGCATCGAAAAGGTCGAGCTCACCCGAGTGGCATCGGGGGTCGCCGCCGCTGCGCCGGGCGAAAACGGATTAAACTTCACCGCCACGCCGGCCGCCACTGGCTCGTTCGGGCTCACCCCTGCAAGGATCACCTCGTGCGAGGAGATGTCCGGGCAGGGCAGGCCGGCCGCCCGAATCGCTTCGAACCCTGCGGCCAACGGACGCAGGATCGCGAGCACCTCCGCCGGCGGCAGGGCCTTGCGGGTGCGCATCAGATCCAGGAGAACCGTTCCCTCGACCCACTCCAGCGTCAGGAAGCAGGCGCCTCCGAAGCGCTCGAACGCACGGATTTTTTGGAGCGCCGGGGAGTCCAGCTTTTCAAGGACGCCCACCTCGGCTTCGATACGCGTGGATGTTTCCGCCGTCGCAACCAGCGAGGGATCGAGGACGACGAGCGCCAGCCGCTCGGAGGTCGCCAAAAGCTCGGCCTGAAAAACCCGCCCGAAATCCGAGGCCCGCACCTCGCGGACGATCCGATAGCGGCCGGCAAAATTTTCGCCCGGGCGCGGCCCATCTCCGGCCAGCGGAGGCGGTTCATCGAGAACCTGGGTCTCGAAGTTTTCTTCGGTGGGTGGTGTGGTCGCGGGGGGCGCCTGAGCCAAGCCCCGGATGGCGGCGAGACAGGCTTCCACCTCCCGGCGGAGGTCGGCCGGGGACCCGGGCCTGGCTGCGGGATCTTTGGCGAGCATGTGCCGCAGGAGGTTCACCACAGCAGGGGGCTGGCCGGTCAGCGACTCCAGCGGCGGATCGCGGTGCAGGTGCTGGCTCATTACCTGGGCGAGGGAGCCGCTGAAGGGCGCCCTTCCCGCCAGCATGTAGTAGAGCGTCACCCCGAGTGAGTAGATGTCTGACCGCACGTCCAGATCGCGTTCTTCCAGCTGCTCGGGGCTGGCAAAGTGGGGCGTTCCTAAAAACCCGCCGACCGTGAGGGTCGCGGCGTCCTCGCTCCCGCCGGCCGCGCTTTTAGCGAGCCCGAAATCGATGACCTTCACCGTAAATTCCTGATCGTCCTCGCGCACGAGCATGAGGTTGGAAGGTTTGATATCGCGGTGGACGAGGCCCTGCTTCTGCGCGGCCCCGAGCGCCCGCGCGACCTGCGCCACCACCTCCAGCGCGGTGGTGGCAAGGATCACCCCCTCGCGCTTCATCATCGCCTCGACCGTCTCACCATCCACAAACTCCATCGCGTAGAAGCAATCCCCGCCCTCCTCGCCCAGGTGAAAAACCGTCGCCACATTCGGATGCCGGAGCGCCGCCGCCGCCCGCGCCTCGCGCAAAAACCGCTGGCGCGCCACATCGCTCGAAAGGTAGGCCCCATTGATCACCTTCAGCGCCACAAAGCACCGCAGGTTCGTGTCGAACGCCTTGTACGTGATCCCCATCGCCCCTCGCCCGAGCTCAAAAAGCGAGCCGTCCTCCCGAAGCGGGACCTCAAAATGCTGGAATCGGACGGGCTCGGACATGCGCCCAACGGTTTACCAGACAATGCGCCGGCATTTCGATGCAAATCATCCCGGCCGGCGGCCAATGATTCCGAAGCGCTGCCGGCCTGCCGGCCGGGCATGCGTGAACGCGCCGGGAATCCCGGCGTGACAATCCGCCGGCAGCGGGAATAGTTGGGGGATGGACGAACTGAAGCTGCTGGGCGTTGCGTTGGGATTGGCAAGTTTGGCGGGGATCAACCTCTACCTCACGGTCCTTGTCACCGGCCTCTCGGTGCACATGGGCTGGGTGGCGCTCCCGCCCGCGCTCCACGGGCTGGAGGTGCTGGGAGATCCGATCATCATCGGGGTCGCCGGCTTCCTCTACCTCATCGAGTTTTTTGCAGACAAAATCCCCTGGATCGACACCGCCTGGGACTCGGTGCACACGTTCATCCGCCCGGTCGGAGCCGCCGCCCTCGCGGTGGCAACACTGGGCGATGCCCATCCCGTCTTCGAGATCGTGGCGGCGCTCGTCGCCGGCGGCATGGCGCTCACCTCGCACGTCGCGAAGGCGGGCACCCGCCTGGTCGCCAACGCCTCCCCCGAGCCGGTGTCAAATATCGGTCTCAGCCTCGCCGAGGACGGCGTGGTTTTTGCCGGCCTCGGGCTGCTCGTCTGGAATCCCGTCGTCGGGCTCGCCGTCGCCGTCGCCTTCACGCTCATCGTCCTTTTCCTCCTCCCGCGCCTGCTCCGGGGGATCCGCGCCAAGCTCTGGCTGGCATGGAAAAAACTGAATGCCCCGCCCGAGGAATCGAAGCCGGCCGAACCCGGCCAGTCGCTTCCCGGTGCGATCGAGCTCCAGCTCCGCCGAGCGCACGCGAGCAAGGCGCCGGTAGCCTGGAGCATCCCCTGCCTCAGCGGCGGCGGCGCTCGCCTCACGACAAACGTGCGCGGCTGGCTGGCAGCCCTGGATGGCGAGCCGCACAGCCTGTTCTTTATTGGGCGCAGCCTCGCAGGATGCCTCCTGCTCGAAATGGATACCGCCGGAGCGGCGATCACCCACAAAGCCGGGTTTCTCTGCGACCGGATCGATATCGCGCACCGCGACGGATCCCCGCGGCATTCGTTTATCTTTGATTGCGGGCAGACCCGCGTCTCCCGCCGCATTGCCGACATCCTTGTCGGGCAGGCCGCCGGGCGTCCGGCGCCGGAAATAGAAAGCCGGTGACCCGGGCCCCCTACGTCGCGCAGTCCGGGTCCGGGACCTCCTTGTCCCAGTCCGCATCGATGGCGGTGTAGCTGAGGCAGCTGATCTCCTCGAGCGAGGTGTTTCCGTTCAGCACCTGGGCGAGGCCCTCCTGGTAGAGGGTGAGCACGCCCTTCTTGAACGCGTGCTTCCTCATCATGCTCTGCGGAGAATTCGATGCGATCAGATCGGAAAGCACGTTGTCCGAAGGGCACATTTCCATGAGCGCCATGCGTCCGGTGTAGCCGGCCTCGCGGCATTCGGAGCACCCGTTTTTTTCGAAAATCACCTGCGTCTCCGCCGGAATGATCACGAGGTTGGCGGCGAAAATCGCCCGGGTTTCGGCGGTGAGCGGCACCGGGCGCTTGCAGTACGTGCAGAGGCGGCGGACCAGCCGTTGCGCCTGCGAGAGAGCCAGCGAGTCGGCCAGAAGGTACGGCGGAATCCCCATCGATATTAGCCGGCTCACCGCCCGCAGCGAGTCGTTGGCGTGGAGGGTGGTCAGCACGAGGTGGCCGGTGAGCGCGGCGTTCACCGCCGAGTTCGCCGTCTCAAAATCCCGGCACTCGCCGATGAGGATGACATCCGGGTCGGCGCGCATCAGCCGCCTCAGGCCCTCGCCGAAATCGATGCCATTCTGCGGGTCGGTCTGCGTCTGGTTGAGCCCCTCGACCTCATACTCGATCGGATCCTCGATCGTCTGGATGTTGATGTTGTCCGCGTTGATGCTGTTGAGGAGAGCGTAAAGGGTGGACGTCTTCCCGCTGCCCGTCGGGCCGGTCACCAGGATCAGCCCCTGGTCGCGCCCCATCGCATCCCCCAAGACCGAAATCTGCCGGGGCGAAAGGTTCAGCTCGCTCAGCTTCCGGATCCCGTCCTGGCGGTCCAAAAAGCGGATCGTGATTTTTTGGAGGTCCTTGCGGCACGGGATCGCCGAGACCCGGCAGTCCACCCGCCGCTTGCCCAGCGTCAGCGAAAACCTTCCGTCCTGGGCATCCTGCCGGCGCTGCCCCATGTTCGAGTAGTTTTTGATGAGGCTGACAAACCGGACGAGCTGCTCCTCCGGGCACGAGTGGAGGACCTTGAGCTCGCCGTCGATCCGGCCGCGGAACCGCGCGGTATTATAAAATTTTTCGATATGAAGGTCGCTGGCGCGGCCGGTGATCGCCCGCCAGAGGACCCAGTGCACGACCTGCTCGGGGGTGGCATTGATGCTCGACGGGTTGATGCGCTGGATCTCCTGCACATCGATGTCCACGATGTTCGCGACGTCGGAGTAGGTCAGTTCCTGTTCCGCAGCGGCCGCCGCCGCACCCACCGACCGGCTGCGGTCACGGTTGATCGTGGCGATGATCGATTCGCGCTCAGCCAGGACCGTGCGAAAAACGAGCGGATCATTCCCGCCGGAGAGCCACTCGTCCTCAAACGCAAAATTCTCCTTTTCCGCAGAGAGGATGAAGACGGTTTTGTGCCCGCAATGGAGCGGATAGACGGCATGCTTTTCGAGGACAGATTCGGGGAAGAGGCTCTGGGGCGGGGAGTGCTCGGCATTGAAGCACATCTCCCCGGTCGAGAGGTAGCGCAGCGCGAGCCCGAAGTGCGTCGGAAGCGTCTTGTTGGTCAGGAGCGAATCGACACTGGCCGAGGATAGGTCTTCCCTGGCTCGCTCGAGCTTGCTCCGCACATCATCCTCAAAAGGATAAAACTCCATCAGCCAGGCCAGGGCGGCGGCGGGATGGCCGTCCTTCGGCAGCGGGGAGGGCACGTCGAGCGGCGGGATGTCCTCCAGCGGCTGGAGGTCGAGACGGGCCATGAAATCCCGACGGAGGATCTCGTACTTCGACTGGGGGATGAGGACCGGGATGATGAGCTCGGGAGGGATCCCCCAAAGCTCGGTGCAGGCCGGGTTGTAGTGGGAGCACAGCAGGAGCGGGCCGAGGGTGCCAAAGGGAATCCAGTACTCCTCCAGGGGCGAAACCCTTTGCGGGGCCAGCCGCCGGAAAGCGTTTTCCGACCGCGTCGAGCTCGATGTCCTGACCGGGTTGAGAGGAATGATGCAAAACTTACTCGCGAGCCACTCAAGCGCTTCATCGGCCGGGACTCCGTTCACCTGGCCCAGGTGCTGGTGGAGGTCGACCGCTTCCTCCGGGGTCGCTCCCGGGTCAATCCCCCCCTCTTTTAAAATGGCGCAGAGATCCTGCCAGGCGGTTGGAGTCATTAGTTCGTTGATGGCTGGACGGGAGTGTTTGTGGGAGCGGCTTGGATGGACCCCATGATCTTCAGCAGATCCAATCCGGTGCCAGCCGTTCCTACCGGCACGAGTTGGAACTGGCGGCCGTTCCAGACCGCCCGATATGCGGATGCGGAACTGCTCGCGTTAAAGGTGGCATTTGGGGGGAGATACGGAGATCCCGGTGTCGGATTCACCGCATCGCGGAACCTTAAAGAATCAAAAATGGCAAGCTCATCCGAACTGCCGCCGGTGCTGGCAAGGACAAGCTCCCAGTTTCCCTGGTTAAACGCGATCACAGCGGCGTTCAGGAGGTTGAGATTTCTGCTGGCTGTTCGCTGGGAGGCGGATGCAAGCTGGTTGCTCATGATCGGGACCGCGATGGCTCCCATCACGCCGATGATTGCGATCACGACCACGACCTCCATGAGAGAGAAGCCGGAACGCGCTTGCGCCCGAAGCCTGCCGTCCGGCCCGTTCACTGGTGATTTTCGTCCCGATCCCGCCATGGCTCAGTAGGGGACCGCAACCGAGCGGGAGGTATTGCTGATCGAGGTCACCGGCTTCGCCGTCATCGGGACGACGCTGGTTGCCAGGGTGAAGGAGTATCCGGCCGGCACGAAGGACGGCGAGCCTGCAGAAGAAAAATTGGTTTCGGAGAATGCGAGGTAAGGCCGGACCAGCGCATAGCGGGCTGCGGCGTTCCCGGCGCCCGACCAGTTCGCTTGGGCGATGTTTGTCCCGACGGCTTGAATGTAGGACGCCACCGCCATGTTCAGCGATTCGGCGCGCGCACGGGCGAGGTTATCTTCGGCGTCCTGCTTGACCCGCACAATATTCGGGATGGCAAGGAATGTGACGATCCCGATGATCGCGATCGCTGCCAAGACCTCGACCAGAGAGAAGGCTGCGCGTGGGAAGTGGAAATTCGTTTTCATCGTCATTGCCACTCCACGCTGGGGGTGTTTGTTGCCGTCCATGCCGTGAACGCCAGCGTCATCCCGGATTTCACCATTGCCTCGCTGCGCACGGTGGTCCCGGTCGAGTTGCTCAGCAAGTGCTGGTAGGTTGTGTTGTGCAGATAGCTGTTGCTAAGGAGATTCAGGCGGCCGGTGCCGGCGCTCGCCGCATTGTAGGTCGTCTGGGCGGAGGATAGCGAATTGGTGCCGCTTGAGTTGGCAGAAATCCAGGCGTTCAGCGCGTCCTGCAGCGTGACCTGCTGCTGGTAGGCGAGCGTCCGGCGGGCATCCATGGCCGCATTGGATACCGTCGTCAGGACGAGGGAGCTCATGATCCCAATGATTGCGATGACGATCAGCAGCTCGATAAGTGTAAACGCAGCGCCCCCTGCGGTTCGGGAGCTGCCGGGGCGCGAGGTGCATACGGGAATGAAGCGAGGCTTCATGGTTGAACAGTAGCACGCGAATGGGGATTACCCAAAGAAAAAATGACCAGTGCGGAGCCGCGAATTCTCAGGAGCGGGTGATCGTGAGCCCGGTCTGGGAGATCGAGAAATCAACGAACCGGGCGCGCGGGTTGGGCGGGTTGGCGAGGAGGCGCTCCCGAATCCGCGTGGCGGCCGGCTCATCCTTCGCCAGAAGGAGGATGTACCCGCCCCCCCCTGCTCCCAAAAGTTTTGCGGCAGCGGTCCAATTTTCGACACCGGCCAGCATCGCGGCAACTTCCGGCGGGTTCGTGCCGGGATCGAGGGATTGGTTGAGCCGCCAGCTTTCTTTCACGACCTCGCAAAATGCCGGCCAGGACTCGCGCTGGATTGCCTGGTAGGCGGCCAAGGCGTGGCCGCGGATGTCAAAAAGTTTGCCCATATGCGCGTGGGAGTTCAGGAGCATCCCGCGCACGATCTCCTGGAGGATGGTTTTTGCGACGCGGGTGATGCCCGTGTAGTAGAGCAGGGCGGTATGGTTGGCCGACTGGGGGCCGAGGAGTTGCTCGGGAAGCCAGCGGACCGTCGGCTTCTGGTCGAGGCCGGGAGAGGTTTCGATCAGCTTGATCCCGTGGTACAGGCCGCCGGCCTGGTCCTGCCATCCGCCTCCGGAGGTCAGCATCTGCTCCAGGGCCAACGTGCGGCGAAAAATTTCTTCGCGATCCCATCCGAGCCCGCCCGCGGAGCTGAGGGCGGCGAGGAGGGTCGCCGCAAGAACGCTGCTCGTCCCGAGGCCGGATCCCTTTGGCGTCGCCGCCAGCAGCGACACTTCCAGCCCCCCGCCAAATCCGTCGAGGAGTTCGGGCAGGCTGCCCGGGCGCGACGAGTGAAAGCGCGGATGAAATCCCGCCAGACAAAATGCCGCCTTGGCGAGGGCAAATTCCGAGGCGACGTCCGAGCAATCCTCAAGGTCCTGGAACGTGCGGATCGTGGTCTGTGCGCCGAGGTCGATCGAGCGCAGGACGATGTGGCGGTCCGGACAGACCCGCACAAAAACCTGGACCGGGGCCTGCCCGTTGAGGTCGACTCCGACATTGACAACGGCCCCTCCATGCTTGAGGCAGAAGGGCGGAGTGTCGCTCCAGCCGCCTGCCAGGTCGAGGCGCACCGGCGAACGGGCCCAGAGGATCTGGTCGTCGATCAGCGTGGATCGCGGAGCGCTCGCGCCACAGAGGCCAAGGATTTTTTCTGCAAGCGCGGCGAATGCGGCGCGCTCCGAATCCCGGCCGTCCCGGCCGCGCGCACGCTGCACGGCGGCGAGAAACGCATGCTCGTGCATGCGCCGGATGCCATCGGGGGCCGGTCCGCCAACGGCGGGATCGTCGCCGGGACCCCCGGCAAAAATGCCGGCCACATTGGCAAGGTCCATCCGAAAAAACGGGTTGCTGGCGCGGTGGGACCAGAGGCGCCCGGCGGCAGCGGCCGCATGCGAGCGGCGCTGGGAGGCCAGGCGGTCGAGGTTCGCCCGCTCGCCCAGTTCCCGGGCACTGAGCCGGGGGGCCTTCAGCCACCGCTCGCTCCAGGCCGCGCCCGGCTCGGGGGCGATCAGCCAGTCGATCCACTCCGAGTCAGGGCCCTCCACCGGCGCGAAGAGCGGGGCCTCCTGGATGTCGGTCTCGCAGGAGATTCCCGCCTGCTCAAGCGTCAGCCCGCGAGCGCGAAACCAATCCGCCGCCGGCCGGCCCATCCACGCCGCGCGGGACACCGGGCCGGAAAACGGGTCGTCGAATCCATAGTGCCGGATGACGTGCGACGAATCGCCGACAGGCACACAGTCCAAACAATCCCCGGGGCGGAGGCGGAACGTCCAGTCGCCCGCAGGCAGCCCGGTCAGCGCATTTTCGCTGGAGGGCAAAAAATCGTCCGGCAGCGCGCAGTTTTCGATCCAGAGCATCCGGTGGTCCGGGGATCTTCTGGTAAACGCAAACCGGGAGTTCAGAACATACATGTCGGGATGCGGCTTCCGCCAGAGCCCGTCGTCGCCCGTGTGGGCGCCGGAAAAATTTTCGAGTGCCGAGAGCGATTCGATCATCTGGCGGGTGGTGCCAAAGTGGTGGAATTCGGCGTCCGGGAGCGGGACGAGCCGGACGCTCAGTCCGTTGATCTCGGGGTCCGCAAGCTTCGGGCTATTGCCCAGCGCCGGCCCGAACCCCGCGTAGAGTTCAAAGTTCCGCGCCTCCCCCCCCTCAAACCCCGACCCCGTCCAACCGCAGCGGGCCATGAGGACACCGGCCGCCCGGCTGCCAAGCAGCCAGAGCCCGGTGTCGACGAGATACGTGTGGTTCTCGCTCAGCTCCCGGATCGTCTCCGGGGTCGGCTTTTGAAGGAAAAAGCCGACGCTGTCCGGGTCGTGACGCGGGCAGAAAAACACGCCGAAGTGGGAGGCGACCTCCGGGCTCACCGACATCCCGAACCCGACGACATCGGCGGCAGGAACCGGCGGGAGGGCGGCGGGGAACTTCAGAAACACGTCGCCGCTGGCAACCAGGATGCGGGCGGAGTCGGGGGCGAGCGCGAGGATCCGCGCGTAGTCATCGGCCTGGAGGTCGAGCAGCGTCTGATCCATCCGCTGCCCGTGCGCCCACCGCATCACCGGGACCGGCATAAGAACTTTGCCGGTGGCCGCGTACGCCGGAAGCCGGCGGCTTTGGCCGCCCGCGAGCAGGATCAGACGCTTCGCCGACGCCAGCCATGCCTCGAACGAGACCCCCTCCCCGCTCCAGGCCGCCTCGAGCATGTGGGCCACCCCTCCTCCCGAGCCCAGCTTGCGGCCCGGCGGATCGCAGGAAGCCGTCCATGCGCTATCCGGAAAAAGCCGCGGAAATGCGAGCGACATCGCGGGCGGGAGGGACAGGAGGAATTGCTGCGGCACCCGGGCAGGCTAACAATAATTCGCGCGACCGCAGCAATTTTTCATGTAAAGTCTCCGCCATGACGACCCGCTTGCGCTTCGCCCCACTGCTCCTCCTGCCCCTCCTCCTCTCCGTAGGGTGCACCAGCCCGGACGGGCGGTTCCGGCCGCCCGACCCGATCGGGTATGCGATTTTTGAGGCGTTCGACCGGGGGCCCCGCAACGCGGGCAACCCGCGCGCATCGGATGCCGACTACATCGGATCGGAAGGGCAGCTTTCCGAGCGCGGCCATCCGCCTTCGCCGGAGTCGATCTGGGTCGATGGCACGTGGGGCAGCTCGAACGGCCAGCGGGTCTGGATTCCTGCCCACTGGCAGTAGGCTAATCCGGCATTGGCGTTCGGGCAGCGCGGTGGTAGCGTGAGGGGAAATGCAAGAGCCGCCCGTGACCAAGTACCGTCCGTTCCCTCCGGTCCACCTGCCCGACCGGCAGTGGCCGAACAGGACCCTTCAAAATGCCCCGATCTGGTGCAGCGTCGACCTGCGCGATGGGAACCAGGCGCTCGCCCAACCGATGAGCGTGACCGAAAAGCTCGAATACTTCCAAATGCTTGTGGGCATCGGGTTCAAGGAGATCGAGGTCGGGTTCCCGTCCGCATCCCAGATCGAATTCGATTTTTGCCGTAAGCTGATCGAGGGCGGGCATATCCCGGATGACGTCTCGATCCAGATCCTCTGCCAGTGCCGGGAGGAGCTGATCACCCGCTCGCTCGAAGCCCTCAGCGGGGCCAAAAATATCATTTTTCACCTGTACAATTCGACTTCCCCGAAGCAGCGCGAATATGTGTTCCGGGCGACGCGGGAGGAAATCGTCAAGATTGCCACCGACGGGGTTTCGTTTCTGAAGAAGTCGATGCAGCCGCTCGTGGACGCGGGATCCCGGATCCGCCTCGAGTACTCGCCGGAAAGCTTCACCAGCACGGAGCTGGAATTTTCCCTGGAGGTCTGCGAGGCGGTGACCGCCATCTGGCTGCCGACGACGGACAACAAGATCATCCTCAACCTGCCGGCCACCGTCGAATACGCGACCCCGAACGTGCACGCCGACCAGATCGAGTGGATGTCGACCCACCTCACCCGGCGCGAGGCGACGACGCTCTCGCTGCACACGCACAACGACCGGGGGACAGGGATTGCGGCGACCGAACTCGCCCTGCTGGCCGGAGCCGACCGGGTCGAAGGCACGCTGTTCGGCCTCGGCGAGCGGACCGGCAACCTCGACATCGCGACGGCCGCGCTCAACCTCTACCTGCAGGGGATCCACCCCGGGCTCGACTTCCGCGACATCAACGGGATCCGCGACGTGTACGAACGCTGCACCCGCATGGAGATCCACCCGCGGCACCCGTACGCCGGCGACCTCGCATTCACCGCGTTCAGCGGCTCGCACCAGGACGCCATCAAAAAGTCCTGGGAGCACCAGGGGCCGGGCAAGCCGTGGGACGTCCTCTACATCCCGATTGACCCGGCCGATATCGGGCGCAGCTACAAGGCGATCATCCGGATCAACTCGCAATCGGGCAAGGGCGGGGTCGCGTACCTGCTCGAAAAGGAATTTGGCTACCAGCTCCCGAAGGCGATGCAGAAGGAAATCGGCCGGATTATCAACGCCATCTCGGATGACAAAGGAACCGAGCTGAGCCCGCAGGAAATCCACGACGTCTTTGTGCGGACCTACATCGCCCGCGACAAGCCGGTCGCTCTGGTGGATTTCCGGACGCTCGAGCGCTCGAGCACGGTAACGTGCGAGGCCAGGCTCCTCCACGAGGGCGGCGAGCTCGAGATCCAGGGAGGCGGCAACGGACCGATCGACGCGTTTGTCCAGGCGCTCCGCACAACCAGCCTCCCTCCGTTCGAGGTCCAGAGCTACTCGGAGCACTCGCTCGGCGCCGGGGCCGGAGCCCGCGCGATCAGCTACGTCCAGATCAAGATGGCCGATGGCAGGGAGAGGTTCGGAGTCGGCAGCGATACGAACATCGAGCTCGCCTCGATCAAGGCGATCGTCAGCGCCCTGAACCGCGGGATGGAGGCCTGAGCAACCGTCCCAACGTGGCGACACGGCTTACGCGCGGACCGGCATCGGCGGGAATCCGGTAAAAACAAAGGCCGGATTTTTTTCTTCGAGGTAGCCCGCGGTCCACGAGCTCGGCAGGAGGACGACCCACTGCCCGAGAGCATCCAGCGCCAGCGTGCATCCGGTCGGGAGAAGGATCTCCGGCCGCCCGGTCAGCGGGGCGAGGGTCTCCTTGTCAAGCGGCCAGCGGACGAGCTGCCAGGGTGCGGATTCGACCCGGCAGTCCGCGCTGTATTCGCTTTCGAGCCGGTACTGCATGACCTCAAACTGGAGCGGCCCCACGGCCCCGAGGAGGGGGATGCGCTGGAGGGAGTCCGGAAGCTCGAACGCCTGCGCCACACCTTCCTTCAAGAGCTGGTCGAGCCCCTCGCGGAAACGCTTGAATTTGGCGGTGCTGGAATTCCTCAGATACGCAAAACATTCGGGCGGGAACCGAGGGATCTCGTGGTAAGCGATTGTCGGATCCTCGCTGACCGTGTCGCCGATGAGAAAATCGTAGTTCCCGACGATCCCGACGACATCCCCCGCCCAGGCCTCGTCAACCGTCTCGCGCTCCTGCGCGAAGAGGCGCTGGGAATTGCCCAGCCGGATCTGCCTTCCGAGCCGGACGTGATGGGCGCTCATGTCGCGCCGGAAGCAGCCTGACACGATCCGGATAAATGACACCCTGTCGCGGTGCTTCGGGTTCATGTTGGCCTGGATCTTAAAGACGAACCCGGAGAACCCTGGCTCGTCGGGCGCGACCTCGCGGCCGCCGCTCATCCGGGAGGCCGGCGGCGGAGCGAGCTCCAAAAAAGAATCCAGCAAGAGCTGGACCCCGAAATTGTTCATCGCGCTCCCGAAAAAGACAGGCGTCGCCTTTCCCGCACGCACCGCGTCGATGTCAAAATCCGCTCCGGCGCCATCGAGCAGAGCCAGCTCGTCGCAGGCGCGGGAGTAGACGTCCGGCGCGACGGTCGCCTTTACCGCCTCGTCATGGATATCCTTAACGTCCACCGCCGCGCGGAACGCGCCCCCGGGGGTCCGCTCAAAGAGGTGCATCGCGCTCTTGGCGCGGTCGTAGACGCCTTTGAACTCCGGCCCGTCTCCCAGCGGCCAGTTCATCGGGACCGCGTGGATCCCGAGCACCGACTCCAGCTCGTCGAGCAGGTCGAGCGGCGGCCGGGCCGGACGGTCGAGCTTGTTCATGAACGTGAAGATCGGCACCCCGCGCTGGCGGCAGACCTCAAAGAGCTTCCGCGTCTGCGTCTCGATCCCCTTCCCCGCATCGACCACCATCACCGCCGCATCCACCGCCGTCAGCACCCGGTAGGTGTCCTCCGAAAAATCCTTGTGGCCGGGCGTGTCGAGCAGGTTCACCACGCACCCGTTGTAGTCAAATTGCAGAACCGTCGAGGACACCGAAATCCCCCGCTGCTTTTCCAGCTCCATCCAGTCGCTCGTCGTCGCGCGCTGGTTCTTCCGCGACGTCACGCTCCCGGCCAGCTGGACCGCACCCCCATAAAGAAGAAATTTTTCTGTCAGGGTCGTCTTGCCGGCATCCGGGTGCGAGATGATGGCAAACGTGCGGCGTCGGGAGATTTCGTTCATGGCGGGCGGGCGGCAGGATTAATTTCCCGGCTCGGAAAAATAGCGCTTCGTCTCGGAGGCGATGACGCCGCTGAGGAGGAAGAGGGCGATCAGGTTCGGAATCGCCATGAGGCCGTTCATCATGTCGGAAAAGTTCCAGACCGCATCGCTTTTCCAAACGCAGCCGACGAAGACGGCGGCAACCCAGAAGCATCGGTAGTAGATGACCGACTTCACCCCCGCGAGGTACTCGACCGCCTTCTCCCCGTAGTACGCCCAGCCGAGAATTGTGGAGAAGACAAACGTCAGGAGCCCGCCGATGAGGACAATGTCCCCAAAAATCCCCAGGTGGTGGAAGGCCCCGTCACAGAGCGTTGCCTTGGTAAGGCCGGCCCCTTGCCAATCCCCGGAGCTGACGATGACAAGACCGGTCAGAGCGCAGACGACCACCGTGTCCCAGAAGGTCCCCGTGCTGCTGACAAGGGCCTGGCGGACGGGGTCCTTCGTGCGCGCCGCAGCGGCGACGATCGGTGCGCTGCCAAGCCCGGACTCGTTGGAGAAGAGCCCGCGCGCGATGCCGAACCGCATGGCCTCGGCAATCCCCGCCCCCACGAATCCCCCCACCGCCGCCTGCCCGGTAAAGGCCGAGGTGACGATCAGCGAAATCGTCGAGCCCAGCTTGTCCCAGCTCAGCGCCAGAATGATCAGGCAGCCAAGCACATAAAATGCGGCCATGAACGGGACCAAAAACTCGCAGAACCGCGCGATCGAGCGGATGCCGCCGAGGATCACAAACCCCGTAAGCGCGGCAAGGCCGAGTCCGACGACCCACTTGATCGTGCCATCCGCCGCATCGAACGGCAGGATATCTTTTTTGGCGACGATCATGTCGGCGATGGCATTCGACTGGGTCATGTTGCCGATACCAAAGGCGGCGATCGCGGTGAAGATGGCGAAGATCACGCCCGCCCATCGCGCGTTGAGCGCGCGCTCGAGGACATACATCGGCCCTCCCGACATCTGCCCCCTTTCGTTGGTGATGCGGTACTTCACCGAGAGGAGGGCCTCGGAATATTTCGTGGCGATGCCGAAGACCCCGGTGAGCCACATCCACAAAACCGCCCCGGGGCCGCCGAGCAGGATCGCCCCGGCCACCCCGTAGATATTTCCGGTCCCGATCGTGGCCGCGAGCGCGGTCGTCAGCGCCCCGAACTGGCTCACGTCGCCCGGAGCCCCCGGCTCCTTCGCCACCGAAAGGCGGATCGCCTTGCCCAGGTAGCGCTGGATGAATCCCGTGCGCCAGGTCAGGAAAAGGTGCGTGCCGAAAAGCAGCGCCACCAGCCACGGCCCCCAGACCCATCCCGCCGCCGACTCAATCCACTTGTTCAGGTTTTCCATGGCACGGAAGTAGAGGGATCGAGCCCCCCCGCTGCAAGAAAAACCCCCGAAGCTCTTGCGCATCTCCGAAAACGGCATGCCTGTCCGGCGGAGGGCTTCCGGGTCCGGAGTTCCGCCTGAGGCGGTGCCTTTTGGGCTGCCCCTCCCTCGCCAGCCGCCTAATGGCGGAACTCCAAACAAGGGTCCTCAAGGCGGAGCCCATTTTTGCTACCTATGGAGATGCACCCCCTCCGCGCAGCCACCGCGGATTTTCTTAAAAAAATCCCTTGCCAGCGGCGGACGGATCCCTAGTCTTTCCCTCCCGCTCAATGTCGGGAATCAACCACATTAACACGCTCTTTATCAAACTATGTCAGCACCAGCAGGCCAAAAAATCCGAATCCGCCTGAAAGGATTCGACTACCGCATCCTCGATGCCTCCGCGCACGAGATCGTAGAAACCGCAAAGCGCACGGGCTCGAAAGTCACCGGCCCGATCCCGCTCCCGACCCGCATCGAAAAATTCACCGTCAACCGCTCGCCCCACGTGGACAAAAAGTCGATGGAACAATTTGAGATCCGCACCCACAAGCGCCTCCTCGACATCGTCGAACCGACCGCAAAAACCGTGGACGAACTTCGTAAACTGAACCTCCCCGCCGGAGTGGACATCACCATCAAGATCTGACGACCATGAGCATCGGACTTCTCGGAAAAAAAATTGGAATGACCCGCGTCTATGACGACAAGGGCCGCGTCACCCCTGCCACGGTCATCGAGGCCGGCGGCAATCGTATTTTGCAAACCAAGGCGGCCGATAAGGACGGCTACGCAGCGGTTCAGGTCGGCTACGGCGACCAGAAGCCGCAGCGCGTCTCGAAGGCCCAGACCGGGCACTTCGCCAAGACGTCCTCGACACCGAAGCGCTTCGTCCGCGAGTTTCGCCTCGCCGAGGGGGAAGCCGCACCGGAGACCGCCGACGTGGCGGTAACGGTGTTCGAAGCCGGCCAGTTTGTCGACGTCATCGGACAGTCGAAGGGCAAAGGCTTCCAGGGCACGATCAAAAAGCACAACTTCCATGGCCAGCCCGCGAGCCACGGTTCGACGATGCACCGCCGGAACGGCGCCATCGGCAACCGCTCGACTCCGGGGCGCGTCTGGAAAAATATGGGCATGCCCGGCCACATGGGCGACGAGCGCGTCACGCTCCAGAACCTCAAGGTCCTCCAGGTCCGCAGCGAGGAGGGCGTCATCGTCGTCTCCGGCGCCATCCCCGGCGCCAAGGGATCGTTCGTCATCATCCGGCCGTCGAAAAAAAAGAAGGCCTCCGCTAAAAAGTAGTTTCCCACCACAAACGAAAAGCCGCCCGGATCATTGGTCCCGGCGGCTTTTTTGTTTATTCCTCCCGCCAGTTCTGCCAGCCGGACATCCGGTGCCCCTCGGCCGGGCTTTTGAAAAAACCTGAATTTTCCTCTTGCGTGATCGGCGATCTCTGGTCTAGATAGACGTGCAAGTTCAGAGCCCCTTTGGGCGTAGGTAGAAAGCTAGTAGCGTTTGCCGATCGGCCCAGGCCGGTTTGCTACCTGTGGCGATTCGAATCCGATGACCGGATCCACGACTAAGACTCCACATGCAAAACCAACATATATTATGGGTAGCAAACTCTACGTAGGAAACCTTTCCTTCAACACCAACGAAGCCGACCTCAAAGACCTTTTTTCCCAGGCGGGAACTGTTCGTGAGGCTTCGATCGTAACCGACCGCGAAAGCGGCAACTCGCGCGGATTCGCTTTCGTGACGATGTCCACCGATGCGGAAGCCCAGGCGGCGATCAGCCAGTTCCACGGCAAGCCCCTCGACAACCGCGACCTCACGGTCAACGAAGCCCGTCCCCGTGAAGAGGGCGGACCCCGCAAGAGCTTCGGCGGCGGCGGCGGCGGCGGAAACCGTGGCGGCGGCCGTGATGGCGGCAATCGTCGGTACTAATTCCGTGACCGAATAAGCCCCACTGGGGGCATGATCAACCTTGCCCAGGGCGAGCGAAAGCGCGCCCTGGGTTTTGTGTATCCAGTCGCGGCGACCTCCCGCCGCAAGTCCCACCCTCAAAGGCAGAGGCAGCGGCCGGTCTTTCCCTACACCGTGACATGGGCATCCTGCCCATGTCCTGCCCATGTGACTTCTCAGGACCAGAGCAGGGCATTCATTGTTTCCGGCGCGGGAAGATGCTCAGGCGGCCGTTTTCGAAGGCGAGCGGGATCGGCTTTCTGGAGACCGTGCACCGCCCGCTGGCTGACAGTTCCTCGACGAGATCTTCCGAGCAGAAGAGTTTTTCCAGGTGTAGGGTGTTGGGGATGAGGAGCCAGCGCCGTGAGCCATAGCGGTCGAGGATCGTGCGCACAACCTCCTCATCGGTCGGAAGGGTGCAGGGGATGGCCATCCTCCGCATTTCTCCGGTGGTGTAGGTGTTCAAAAACGTCTTCTTTTCATCGATGGCCTCGCGGAGCCGGAGGCTGATAAAATCTGCCAGGCCGACGCCGATGGCATTTCCCTTGGAGGCCGGGGAGAGCGAGAGGGCAGCGATCGTGCCGATGCGCGGGCGCTCAAGATCTTCGCCGCCGTGCACGCCCCGCCGGCCGATGACGTTGGTGTCCATCCCGGTGCCGCTGTAGGTTTTTCCGATTTCCTCCACGATCAGAACGGCAAATTCGTCCAGCGGGAGGGAGGGGAAATATTCGCGGTGCCTTCTGCAGAGCTCCGGCTCGCGGGCGAGAATTTCTCCGGCAGGAACCGCGTGCAGCTCGGCCGTGTCGTCATACCCATCCTCCAAAATCGCAAGGCCCCCCCAGATTTTTCCGGATTCCACAACCTCCGCGCCCATCTCGAGAAGCATATGTTTCATCTGGCTGGTGGGGGCGGAATGAAACGTCTCGGCGGACGGCGTTTTTCCCATGCCGACAACCATCATTTTGACCAGCCCGCTTTGCACCGGCCCGGAGAAGCAGGTGTGCAACTTGATCCTGTTGAGCACTAGGACCCCGGAGGCCTCGTGGCAGTGGCGATCCATCCAGACGTCGCCCGAGCTCACGCTTCCCACTTTGACGACATCCATGGAGGCGCGGATTTCCATGTCCATCGCCTCTTCGGTGAGGCCGAGGGATTCGACCATCGCGCGCTGGCCAGCGGCAGTTCCTCCATTGTGCGAGCCCATGCAGGGGACGAGAAACGGCTGGGCTCCATGGGCCCGGAGCCAATCGCCTGCGGCTTTCGTGATCCGGGCGATGTTGGCGATGCCCCGGCTGCCGGCTGTGATCGCGACCGGACCTTGCGGGGGGCGCCCGAGGCGGGCGAGTTGATTTCCGACCTCTGCTTCGATGTCGCGCAGGGGGCTCGCGACCAGCGTTTGCTCCACAGGAAAGATGTTCATCAGAGAAGGCGAGTTTGCCCCTGGAAGTGAACTTTGGCAATCCGAAGGACTCCGGAGGCATCGGAAAAACACACGCGCGCCAGGCCCACCAGAAAAGGCAATCCGTTCCGCCTATCCCATCGCCTCCGGGATGAGAAACGGTCGCCCCGACGCGCAGGACGCATCTCCGAAAGTTGCACGCCTGCCAGGCGGAGGGCTTCCGGGTTCGGAGTTCCTTCAGGCGGCGGCAGCCTGCCCGGCCATGCAAAAAACCCACCGCATAAATGCGGAACTCCAAACAAGATTCCTCAAGGCGGAGCCCATTTTTGAAACCTTCGGAGCTGCGCCCTCCGCGCAGGGGGGTGACGGGGGAAGCTTGACGGGGCAGCGGGATGTTCTGATAGCGTACACGGTTCATGACCGCTTACGAATTATTCGCCACCTACTCCCCAGGCGAGGCAGGGGATGTTTTCTCCTGGCTCCACGAAAATGACAAAGCCGCCTACAAGACGACGGTCGGGATGCTGGCGACCCGCCGGAAACTCCGGCCGGTTTTTGTCGAGCGAAAGCCGCGGGACGAGCGGCACGCCTGGATGCGGGAGGCTCTCAGCCGCCCGGCAAACGCCGATCTCGCCACGGAACTTCTCCAGGCGTGGGTCATGGGAGCCCAGGCGCAGATGGTCTGCGATTTTCTCGATGCCTTGAAGGTCCCGCATGACGGCAAGGGGATGCTGGAGAACCTGCCCGCCGAGCCGGCGGGGGGTGCGGTCGAAGCCGCGGTGGACGGGCTCTTTGCAAAACACCCCGCCGTCGCCGTGCGGACGTATCTGAATCTTTTTTGTTCGATGGACATGACCGAGTGGCCCGGGCTGCGGGCGCTGGTCGAATCCGATTCCCGTCTATGCCCAAAACCACCAACCCCGTAACCCCTTTCGCCCATTCGCTTCACGACGCCGTCGAGACGTTTCGCGCCCTCGGCTCGCTGGAGCCGGAAATCACCGCTGCGGCGGCGGCGGTCCTCGCCTGCCTGCAGGCAGGCGGCAAGCTCCTCTTCTGCGGAAACGGAGGCAGCGCGGCGGACTCCGCCCACATCGCCACCGAATTTACATGCCGGTTCAACGGCGACCGGAGGCCGTATCCCGGCATCGCGCTCAGCGCGGATGGCGGGCTGCTTACGGCGATCGGCAACGACTACTCGTTTCAGGACATCTTCTCCCGCCAGGTCCGCGCCTACGGCCGGCGCGGGGATGTGCTCATCGCGCTGACGACCAGCGGCAAGTCCCGCAACGTGCTCTCCGCGGTCGAGGAGGCCCGACGGCTGGGCATGAAGACGATCGTCTTCCTCGGAAAAGGCGGCGGGTTTACGAAGGGGGCGGCGGATATCGAAATCATGGTTCCCGGCACGGTCACCGCGCGGATCCAGGAGGCGCAGAAGTTCCTTCTCCACGTTCTCTGCGAGCTCGTGGAGCCCGGCCTGGAAAAAGAATGACCTCCGTCCTCGCGGCCTTCTCCGCAGTTCTTGGGGCGATCGTCGGATCGTTCCTGAACGCCTGCATCCACCGGATGCCGCGAGGAATCAGCCTCTCCAACCCGAAGCGTTCGTTCTGCCCGGCCTGCAACAAGCTGATCCCGTGGTACGAGAACCTTCCGGTGATCAGCTGGCTCGCGCTCCGCGCAAAATGTTCCGGGTGCGGCGCAAAAATCTCCGCCCGCTACGTGCTGGTCGAGCTGCTCACGGCGGCCGCATTCCTGGCGCTCTGGCTGAGGTTCGGGCTCCCGCTGGCGCCGGCGTATTGGATCCTGATCTCCCTCCTGATCGCGGCGACGTTCATCGACATCGGGCACTACATCATTCCGGACGAGATCTCGCTGGGTGGCACGGCAGCCGGCGTCGTGTGCTGCCTCGCCGTTCCCGGGCTCATGGACACGTCGTCACGACTGGCAGCCGGGGGCTGGTCCCTGGCGGGGGCGGCGCTCGGAGCCGGGATCCTCTGGCTCGTCGTCGAGGCCGGCAAGCTGGCATTCGGAAAAAAGAAAGTCCGCTTTGAGAAGGCGCAGGAATTCCGCTGGGTCCGCGATGGCGACCGCGCCGACCTGCACGTCGGGGCCGAGGTCCACCGCTGGGAGGACATCTTCAGCCGGGAGAGCGACCTGCTCGTCCTGCACCCGAGCGGGCCGGCCGAGTGCGACGGGCGGGCGCTTCCGTCCGGCCCGCTGAAATTCCGCTACAACACCCTGTCCGTCGGGACCGAGACGCTCGACCTCGACACGCTCGGCCAGATCTCCGGCAAGCTCGAGTCAGTCGTCATCCCCCGCGAGGCCATGGGGTTTGGGGACGTTAAGTTTCTCGCGTGCATCGGGGCTTTCCTTGGCTGGCAGGCGGTCCTCTTCACGGTATTTTCGTCCTCGATCATCGGCTGCCTCTTCGGGGTCGGCGGGCTCCTCCTCGCAAGGGACAAGGCGAAGGCGATCCTCCCGTTCGGCCCGTACCTCGCGCTGGGGGCCATCCTCTGGCTGTTCGGCGGACGCGAACTCACGGAGTGGTATTTTTCACAATTTCAGCGGGGATAACCGGAGGCCCCCGCATATTCTCTCGACGACCATGGCCAAACAAAAACTTCCCTTCTTCCAACTCGTCCGCGCGTTTTGGGCCCCCTACCTCCGACTGGCGCAATACCTCAAGCCGTACAAGAAGCGCTTCTTCATCGGCCTGAGCTTCGGGGTTCTTGCCGGCGTGCTGAACGGGGTTTTCCCGCTCGTCATCAAAAAGGCGGGCGACGCGATCATGCCAGCCGGCCAGATGGGGAATCCCATGCAGATGATGAAGACCGGGATGGATGCGGGCCCGGGGATCGAGAGCGTCATCTGGATCAGCCTGCTCATCCCGGCGGCGATGATCGCGCGCGGAATTTTTTCCTACCTCAACTCATACTACCTCGCCTGGGTGAGCCTGCGCGTGCTTCGGGACATCCGCACCCAGCTCTTCCGGCACCTCATGGACCAGTCGCTCGGGTTTTTTAACCGCTCAAAATCCGGCAAGCTGATCTCGCGGGTCCTGAACGACACGCGGGTGGCGCAGAACGCGCTGACCTCGATCGCCGGGGATATCGTGAAGGACCCGATCGCCGTCATCACCGGCGTCATCGTGCTCGTCTCAATGGACTGGAAATTTGCCCTCACGACGCTCGTGCTCTTTCCCATTTGCATCGTGCCGGTCGTCATCTTCGGGCGCAAGGTCCGCCAGGCCGGGCGCGCGGAGGAAAACGAGGCCGGCCAGATGGCGGTCATCCTCCAGGAAACGTTTGCCGGGATCCGCGTCATCAAGTCGTTCGCCCGCGAGGACTACCAAGGAGGGCAGTTCGAAAAATCCAGCGAGATCCAGTGCCGGAACAGCCTGCGCGTAAGAAAAAGCTCGGATATCGTCCAGCCGCTCATCGAGTCGGTCTCGGCGCTCGGGATCGTTCTCGCGATGGTGTACGTGTATTATTATCACATCAGCTTCATCAAGTTCGCCGCCCTCTGCGCCGGCATCTTCCTCCTCTACAACCCGGTCAAGGCGCTCAGCAAAATCCCGATGCTCATGCAAAAATGCATGGCGTCCGCGACAAATATTTTCGACCTGCTGCAGACCCGCTCGGAGATCCAGGACAAGCCGGACGCCGTCGTCCTCACCCGGTGCGAGGGGAGCATCCAGTTCGACCGGATGAGCTTTTCCTACGGCGTCGACAAGGCGGCGGTCGAGGACATCTCGCTCCAAATCGAGCCGGGCAAAAAGTATGCGCTCGTCGGCTCCAGCGGGGCCGGCAAGAGCACGCTGCTCTCGCTCATCCTCCGGTTCTACGACCCGCAGAGCGGGTGCATCCGGGTCGACGGGCACGACATCCGGGACATCGCGCAGCGCTCGCTCCGCGAGCAGATCGGCGTCGTCACGCAGGAGACGTTTCTTTTCCACGACACGATCTACGAAAACATCCGCTACGGCCGGCTCGACGCGACGCGCGAGGAGGTCATCGCCGCCTCTCAGTCCGCGTTTGCTCACGACTTCATCCTCGCCCAGCCGGACGGCTACGAGACGATTGTCGGCGACAAGGGGTGCCTGCTCTCCGGCGGACAGCAGCAGCGGCTCGCCATCGCGCGGGCCCTCCTCAAAGATGCCCCGGTCCTCCTCCTGGACGAGGCGACGTCGGCGCTGGATTCGGAATCCGAGCGCATGATCCAGGTCGCCCTCGAGCGGCTCTCCGAGGGCCGCACGGTCATCGCGATCGCCCACCGCCTCTCCACGATCCTGAAATCCGACTGCATCGTCGTCATGGATCTCGGCCGGATCGTCGATACCGGGACCCACCATGAGCTCCTCGAAAAATCCGTCCTCTACCGGAACCTCTACGAGCTGCAGTTCCACCACCACGAGGCGCCGGCTGCCGCCGGGATCTAAAAAGGCCCGCGCAACTTTCAGATTATCTGTGCGGCCGCACAAATAATCTGTGATGTTGCGCGCGCGATCACAGGGGATCTTCCTCGCCACGCCAGGGGGAATCTGGGAGGGTGGCGGGCATGCCACACCGTCCACCAAAAAAGTCCAAGCGTGCGTTGGCGCAGTCCGCTGCGCCCGACCGGGTCGGCCAGCGCGAGTCCCAGCGTCTCCAGGAGATGGCGACGCGCTCGACGCTGGCGAGGTTCCAAAATCGGAAGTCGGAAAAGAAGTGAGCGCGGCGCCTGCCCTGGGCTCGCGCAGCCGGCTCGAGATCTTGCGCCAGACGACGCCGGGATTGTATTTGGACGGCGGCCCGCTGGGGGAGATTTTGCTGCCCCGCCGGTACGTGCCGGCCGATCTGGGAAGGGACCTGGACGTCTTTATCTACCGGGATTCCGAGGATCGCCTGGTGGCGACGACCGAGACGCCGCTGGCGATGCCCGGCGAGTTTGCGTGCCTGCGGATCCAGGAGGTCAAGCCCAGCCTGGGCGCGTTTCTGGACTGGGGGCTTGCGAAGGACCTCCTGCTGCCGCGCCGCGAGCAGGTCACGTTTTCGCGGGAGGGCGCGCTGGTCGTCGTCCGGGTATTTATCGATGAAAAGTCCGACCGGATCGTGGCGAGCGAGCGGATCGACCGCTGGCTGAACCTGACCCCGCCGGAGTACGCCAAGGATCAGGAGATGAAAGTCCTGGTGGCGCGAGAGACGCCGCTCGGATACAGCGCGATCATCGAGAACGCGCATGTCGGCCTGCTCTACCGGACGGACCTCGCCAACCCCCTCCGCATCGGGGAGACGCTCACCGCGTTTGTGCGGGCGATCCGCCCGGATGGCAAAATCGATTTGGCGCTCGACCGGGCCGGGTTTTCCCGGGTGAAGCCGCTGGCCGAGCAGATCCTGGAGGCGATTCGGACGGCGGGCGGGCGGCTCGCTCTCCACGACGGCAGCACGCCGGCCGAGATTCGCGATGCCCTCGGGGTCAGCAAAAAGGCGTTCAAGCAGGCGGTCGGGGTCCTCTATCGGAAAAAACTTCTCGTGATCGAAGCTGACGGGATCCGCCTGGGCGGTCCGGCGGGGCCGCAGAGGTAGGGCTGGAATTCCTACGGTCATCGGTTACTTTGCTGCCTCTTCCATGCCCAGCGTCCACATTAAAACCTACGGCTGCCAGATGAACGAGCGCGACTCCGAGCAGGTCGCGCGCATGCTCGGCGAGCGCGGATACCGGATGACCGATGTCGAAGCCGATGCGGATGTCATCCTTCTGAACACGTGCAGCGTGCGCGACATGGCCGAGCAGAAGGCGATCGGGAAGATGGGGATGCTGCGGAAGCTTCGCGCCTTACGGCCGCACCTTGTGCTCGGCTACCTCGGGTGCATGGCGCAGGCCCGCGGGGAGGCGCTCGTGGGCACGTCGCCGCATATCGATCTCGTCGTCGGCACACAAAAATTCCACCGCGTGGCCGACTACGTGGACGATCTTCTCCGGCGGCGGATCGAGGCCCGGATCGATGACGAGCGGCTGCCGATCGTGGACGTCGACGAGGAGGCCGGCTCGCAGGCGACGATCCGCGACCAGGAAGTCGCGCCCGGCCAGTGCACGGCGTTTGTGTCGATCATGCAGGGCTGCAACATGCACTGCGCATTTTGCATCGTCCCCCAGACGCGCGGCGAGGAGCGCGGGCGAACCATTGCCGAGATTGTCTCCGAGGTCGGGAGCCTGGCCGCCCGCGGCGTCCGCGAGGTCACCCTCCTCGGCCAGATCGTCAACCTCTACGGCCGCCATGAGCTTCCGAAAGTGGACGGAGTGAGCCCGTTTGTCCAACTTCTCGAGGCGGTCTGCGCGGTCGAAGGAATCGAGCGCGTGCGCTTTACCTCACCGCATCCGATCGGCTTCCGATCCGACCTGATCGAGGCGTTCGCCCGGCTGCCCCGGCTGGCCGAGCACGTCCACCTGCCCCTTCAGAGCGGGTCGGACAGAATCCTCAAGATCATGCGGCGCGGGTACACGGCCGATGCGTTCCGCATGCTCGTCGAAAAGCTTCGCGCGTCGCGGCCGGGAATCGCAATCACGACCGACGTCATCGTCGGGTTCCCGGGCGAAACCGACGACGACTACGCGGCAACCCGCGCGCTCTGCGACGAGATCGGCTTCGACAACGCGTTTGTCTTCCGCTACTCGCAGCGCCAGAACACGCCGGCGGCTGTGATGGAAGGCCAGCTCACGGAGGAGGTCAAGGAGTGGCGGAACAAGGACCTCCTGGACGTGGTCAACCGACACGTCGCACTCCACCTCCAGTCGCTCGTCGGCTCGGAGGTCGAAATCCTTTGCGAGGGGACCAGCCGGAACAACCCGGAGCGCCTCTCCGGCCGCACCCGTACAAACAAAATCGTCGTCTTCGAGGGAGCCCCCCGGCACGTCGGCCAGCTCCTTCCCGTGCGGATCGTCCGCGCCACCTCGTCCACCCTCTACGGGGATCCGGCCGTCCTCGAATAACCCTGCTTGCGGAAGGCGCCCGTACTCCCCCTTCAAGACAGAGGCAGGATGCCTCTGCTACCGTGTGCCTGCAACGTGGCATCGGCATCCTGCCCATGAGATCCATCCATGCCAGAGGCAGAGTGCCTCCGCTCCTTTTGGTCAGCGGCTGTAGTGCGCGACCACGCCGGCATAGATCTCAAACTGCCTGGCGAAGACGCTGGACCACGAATACTTGCCGCGGGCTTCCGCGCTCGCCCGCAGCCCGGCTGCGCGCAGGTCGAGGGTGAATTTGGATTCGATGGCATCCGCCAGGGCTCCCGGAGAATTTTCCGCAGCCCAGAGTTCCTGTCCGCTGAAGATGATCCGGTCCATATAGCTCCCCCGGATCCCGACCACGCACGTCCCGCTCGCCTGGCTTTCGAGCGCGACGAGGCCGAATGTTTCCTGGACGCCGGGATGCACGAAGAGGTCGGCGCTGCGGTAGATCGCGGCCAGCTCATGGGGGTCCGTGCAGTAGGGCATCCAATGGACGCTTCCGGTCTCCTCGCGCAGGCGAAGGACAGCCGGCCGCTGGGTGCCATCGCCAGCACAGAGGAGGCAGTATTTTCCCGGGGACCTCGCGTGCAGGATCGAAAATGCCGCAAACAGGGTCCGTACATTTTTTTCCGTGGCGAGGCGGCCGACGTAGAGGAGGACGCGGGCGGACGCGGGGATCCCGAGCCGCTCGCGGGTGGACTGGCGGTCATCGACATCGGGCACAAAGATATTGGCGTCCACGCCGAGGTCGACGGTGTGCATGCGCTCGACCCCCCACCCGGCGAGCAGCCGGGCCAGCGCCGGGCTCGGCACAAACGTGCACTCAAAATGGTTGTAGAGAGCGCGCACGTACCGGCGGCACACGTCGTCGGCAATCGAGACCGCCACGCGACCGAAAAATTTTGCGACCGTCCGCATGTGGGATTCCGGGAAGTGCGAGTGGTAGAACCCGACGACCGGGATCTCAAGCCCGCGGCCGGAGGCGACCGCCTTCCAGGCGACCTGGTACGGGTCGCCGGACTCGATGATATCCGGCCGTTCGCGCTCGAGCACCTCCTCGATGAGGTGGAGGTTCGTGAGCGCGCGGTAGCGGGACGTGCGGGAGACGAGCGGCGAGGCGATCGCGTAGGTCCGCACCCGGCCATCCCCGCTCGATCCCGTCGATTCGCCCGGGACAATGATCACATGCTCGCAGTCCGGCCGCGAGGACCGGACAAACGCAGACTTCTGCTCGATGTAACGCCGGACTCCCCCGCTCACCGGGGAGTAAAACTGGGTCAGATCACAAATTTTCAACGGACGTGGGCGGCGAGCATCGGGGCGGGGTTATTCGGCGGCGGCGAGCCAGCGTTCGGCATCGATCGCGGCGGCGCAACCTTGTCCGGCCGCAGTGATCGCCTGGCGGTACACGTGGTCGGCGACATCACCGGCGGCAAACACGCCCGGGATATTTGTCGCGGTGCCGGACTTCTGGACAAGGTACCCGCTGGCGTCGGTGTCCAGGTGCGCGCGGAACGCCTGCGTGTTCGGCTCGTGGCCGATGGCGACAAAAACGCATTTCACCGCGAGCTCGCTTTCCGCCCCTGTCTTCGTGTCCTTGATCCGGACCCCCCGCACCTCGCCCGCCTCGTCGGTCAGGTAGGCGGCGACGGTCGAGTTCCACACCGGCTCGACTTTCGGGTTTGCGAGCACGCGGTCGGCCATGATCTTCGACGCCCGGAGGGTATCGCGGCGGTGGATCAGGTAAACCTTCGAGGCAAAACGGGTGAGGAACCCGGCCTCCTCGGCTGCGGAGTCGCCGCCGCCGACGACGCAGACCGGTACGTTGCGATAAAATGCTCCGTCGCACGTCGCGCACGACGTCACCCCGTGCCCGATCAGCGCCGACTCCCCCTCGAGACCGACGTATCGCGGCGAAGCACCGCTCGCAACAATGAGCGAGCGGGTCTCAACCCACACGCCATCAACTTTCAGGCGGTGCGGCGCACCGGGCTCGAACTCCTCGACCACGCCGTATTGAAACCGCGCCCCGAATTTCTCCGCCTGCTGGTGCATCCGCTGGATCAGCTCCGGCCCGTCAACCCCCTCCGGAAAGCCCGGAAAATTCTCGACGGCGGTCGTTGTGGTGAGCTGTCCGCCGGGCAGGCGACCCTCGAGCACCAGCGGCGAGAGGTTCGCCCGCGCGGTGTAGATCGCCGCAGTAAGGCCGGCGCAGCCGGTGCCAACAATGATCACGTTTTCCATAGGTCCCGGAAGTAAACACGATCTCCCGGCCGGGCAAAACGAATAAATTCGGGCATCCGGAATTCTCCCGCAAAACGCGATCTTTGAGTATTGCGCACCCGGCGCGAATCCTGCTTGATTATCGCGCATTTATGAAACCGCCATTTGACACCCTGCGTTCGTTCGACACCGGCTCCGGGCAGACCGGGTTCCTCCACTCCCTCCCCGCGCTCGAGGAGCTCGGGATCGGCCCGGTCTCGAAGCTTCCGGTCAGCATCCGGATCGTTTTGGAATCGGTCCTCCGGAATTGCGATGGGAAAAAAGTTCAGTCCCGCGATGTCGAGACGCTGGCGAATTGGAATGCAAAGGCGCCTGCGACCGAGGAGATCCCGTTTGTGGTCGCCCGGATCGTGCTTCAGGATTTCACCGGGGTCCCGCTCCTTGTGGATCTGGCGGCGATGCGGAGCGCGGTAAAGGCGCTTGGCGGGGACCCGGCGATCATCGAGCCGCTCGTTCCGGTCGATCTCGTCGTCGACCACTCGGTGCAGGTGGATTTTTTCGGTTCGGCCGACGCCCTTCGTCTGAACCTGGACATGGAGTTCAAGCGGAACCGCGAGCGCTACCAATTTCTGAAGTGGGGCCAGCAGGCGTTTGAGACGTTCGGCGTCGTGCCGCCGGGGATCGGGATCGTGCACCAGGTCAATCTGGAGTACCTCGCGAAAGGGGTCCTCAGCGGCCCCTGCGATGGCTCGACGTCCCAACTTTTCTACCCGGACACGCTGGTCGGGACCGATTCCCACACGACGATGATCAACGGCCTGGGGGTCGTCGGCTGGGGGGTCGGCGGGATCGAGGCGGAGGCCGGCATGCTCGGCCAGCCGGTGTATTTCCTGACGCCCGAGGTCGTTGGGGTCCACCTCACGAACCAGCTCTCCGAGGGGGTCACCGCAACGGACCTCGCGCTGCACGTCACCCAGCTTCTCCGCGCCGCCAAGGTGGTCGGAAAATTTGTTGAGTTCTACGGCGAGGGAGCTGCCGGGCTGCCGCTCACCGACCGCGCGACGATCGCAAACATGGCTCCCGAATACGGGGCGACCATGGGATTTTTCCCGGTCGATGCGGAGTCGGTCAACTACCTGGCCGCCACCGGGCGCACCGAGGCCCAGTGCCGCGCCTTCGAAAACTACTTCCGCGCCCAGGGGCTCTTTGGCATGCCGAAAAAAGGCGACATCGAGTACAGCGTGGACGTCGAGATCGACCTCTCCACCGTCCGCCCCGGCGTCGCCGGCCCGAAGCGCCCGCAGGATCGGATCAATCTTCCCGACCTCGGCAGCACATTCGCCTCGCTCCTCACCCGCCCGGTTTCCGACGGCGGCTACGGCAAGGCCGCGGGCGACCTCGGCCGCAGCGCGAAGGTCAAAGTCACGAACCCGCTCAGCCCGGACGAGTCCGAAATGGTCGCCGACCGTCCAACCCCGGACCCCGTGCGCGATATGCCGGAGTCGCCGTTCCATGAGCAGCACAGCACGCTCCGCGACGGATCGGTTCTCATCGCCGCGATCACGAGCTGCACAAACACCAGCAACCCGAGCGTGATGCTCGGCGCCGGACTCCTGGCGAAGAAGGCGGTAGCCCGCGGGCTCCGGGTCGATCCGTCGGTCAAAACCTCGCTCGCCCCCGGCTCGCGCGTCGTCCAGGATTACCTCGACAAAACCGGCCTCCAGCCGTACCTCGACGAGCTCGGCTTCCAGATTGTCGGGTACGGGTGCACGACGTGCATCGGAAACTCGGGACCGCTTAACCCGGAAATCGAGGCCGCCATTGTCAAAAACGACCTCGTGACCGCCGCCGTCCTCTCGGGGAACCGGAATTTCGAGGCACGCATCCACCAGAACATCCGCGCGAACTTCCTGATGTCCCCACCCTTGGTCGTCGCGTTTGCGCTGGCCGGCCGGGTCGACATCGACCTCTCGAAGGATCCGATCGCGAAGGATCGCGATGGCGTGGATGTCTACCTCAAGGACCTCTGGCCGTCGCTCGCGGAGATCCGCGCGGAGATGCAGGCCGCGCTCAAACCCGAGGTCTTTCAAAAGCTTTACACCGGGTTCGCCGAGCAGAACCCGAAATGGAACGAGGTCCCGGCCAGCACCGGCCAGATCTACGAATGGGACCGCGCGAGCACGTACATCCAGGAACCTCCGTTCTTTGAAGATTTCGGAATGGAATCCGGGACGATCTCCAACATCACGGGTGCCCGCGCGATGGGGATCTTTGGCGACTCGGTCACGACCGACCACATCTCGCCGGCAGGCGCGATCAAGCCGAGCTCGCCGGCCGGAAAATACCTCGTCGAACACGGGATCGAGGCCGCCGACTTCAACAGCTACGGCAGCCGCCGCGGGAACGACCGGGTCATGACCCGCGGCACGTTTGCAAACGTCCGCATCAAAAACCTGATGATCCCGCCGAAGGCGGATGGCACGCGGGTCGAAGGAGGGCTCACGGTCCACCAGCCGGATGGCGAGCAGATGAGCATCTATGACGCGTGCATGAAGTACCAGTCCGAGGGCGTTCCTCTCGTCGTCTTTGCGGGCCATGAATATGGCACGGGATCCAGCCGCGACTGGGCGGCGAAGGGGACCCGACTGCTCGGGATGAAGGCGGTCGTGGCGCAGAGCTTCGAGCGCATCCACCGATCGAACCTCGTTGGCATGGGCGTCCTACCCCTCCAATTCCCCGAAGGCGTGAGCGCCCAGTCGCTCGGCCTCGATGGGACGGAGACGTTCGACATCACCGGCCTGGGCGAGGAGATCCAGCCCCGCCAGGACGTGACGCTCACGATCCGGCGCGGGGATGGCTCGTCCCAGTCGCTCGCGGTGAAGCTCCGCATCGATACGCCGATCGAGGTCGACTACTACCGGCACGGCGGCATCCTGCCGTTCGTGCTCCGCCAACTCGTCACGCAGAGCTAACAACCGGACAATTATTCCTCGGTAAGGAGGGCCTTTTTCTTGGCGTCCAGCTCGGCCTGCTTGCGCTCGATCTCGGCAAGCTCGGCCGCTTTGTCGGACTTGGCCGGCTTTTCGTATTTGTCCGCCTTCGCGGAATCTTCCTTGGCGGCCGGGTCGCACTTGCCCTTGTCGGTGTCTTCACATTTTTTGTCCGATCCGGCGAAGACCTTTTCCGCGAGCGGCCCGCGCTCGCGGCAGAGCTCGGAAACTTTTTCAGCATATTTTTCGGCCAGGCGCTTCTGGTTTTTTGTCCAGGCTGCCGCCGCCTTCTCGGCATTGAGGGCCTCGTCGCGGGTGAGGGCCACGTATTTTTTGATGTCGCCGGTGAGCGACTTTCCCTCGGAGATCGCCTTGGCCTCGAGGTCGTCGGCATGGCTCTTGAGCTGAGCGGCCATCTTCTTGGCTTCCTTGGCCAATTCAGCCGGGTCTTTGGTCCAGCCCTCGGCAGAGGAGATCACCGGGGCAAAAAGGATCGCGGCCAGCAGGAGACGAAGGAGGGAATTCATGCGCATAAGATAATTCATTTTTTGGCCTGCGCCATAATTTTTTCGAGCTGGACGGGCGGCGCGGGAACCTCGAAACAACTGGATGATGAACGTGGTGATCCCGGTTTTTTCAGGCGTTGAGGAGTTGGATGCCATCGGGCCCCTGGAGGTCTTTGGCCTGGCCCGGCAGCGGGGCTTGCCGGTCGAGGTGGCCCTGGCAACGCACGAGACCCCGCGCGAGGTCTGCGGCATCCATGGAGTCGTGTTTGGCAAGCTCGCCGATTTTTCGGCATCCTGCCCGGCGGATCTCATTGTTGTCCCGGGCGGGGCGTGGCTCTCGGGCGGGGACCAGGGGGTCCGGCGGGCGGTGCGCGAGGAAACGCTCCCCGGGATCTTGCGCCAGCACTTCGAATCGGGGGCGACGGTGGCGGCGGTCTGCACCGGCGCATTTTTGCTGGAGGCGGCCGGCCTCCTTGCCGGCGGGCCGGCCACGACCCACCATTTGGCGATCGACGACCTGCGCGCGCGCGGGGTGGCTTGCCCGGAGGGTCGCGTGATCGACGACGGACGGATCGTCACCTCGGGCGGGATCACGTCCGGGATCGACCTTGCCCTCCACCTGCTCCGGCGGAGCTTTAGCGATTTCGAGGCCGACCGGGTGGCGGAAATCATGGAATACGACTGGAAGAAATAATCGATTCGACTTGGCCGGGGATCGCGGACAAAATGATTCCATGCCCCACGCCGCCCGACTGCACGCCTTTGGCCAAGCCTCCGAGTCCCTGACATTTTCTGAAGTCCCGGCCGCCAGGCCCGGGCCGGGTGAGGTCCTCCTGGAAATGCTGGCCGCCCCGGTGAACCCCGCAGACATCAACGTCATCGAGGGCACCTACGGCGATCTGCCGCCTCTTCCCGCCACGATCGGCAACGAGGGAGCCGGCCGCGCCGTCGAGCTTGGCCAGGGGGTGGCAGGCGTCCTTCCGGGCCAGTTGGTGCTCCCGATGGCCTTCGGCACCTGGTGCTCCCACATGGTTGTTCCGGCAAATGCGCTCATCCCCCTCCCCGACGGACTCGATCCGTTTCAGGCAGCGATGCTTACGGTCAATCCGGCCACCGCCTGGCGGATGCTCCATGACTTTGCTCCGCTCGAGCCCGGCGACTGGATCGTCCAGAACGCTGCCAATTCCGGAGTCGGACGCGGCGTCATCCAAATCGCCAAGGCCCTTGGCTGGAAAACCCTGAACGTCGTCCGCCGCGAGGCGCTGGCCCCCGAGCTCCTCGCCTCGGGTGCGGACGTCGTGGTGACCGAGGAGGTTGACCTCCGCAAGGAGTGGAAATCTCTTTGCGGCGGGGTGCGTCCGAAGCTCGCGCTCAATGCGGTCGGCGGGCCGAGCTCGCTGAATATCGCCAATGCCCTCGCCCCCGGCTCGACGATGGTGACGTACGGAGCCATGAGCAAGCTGCCGGTCAAAATCCCGAACGGACTCCTGATTTTTCAGGGGCTCAAATTTCAGGGGTTCTGGCTCAAGCGCTGGAGGGAAAACGCGCCGGCTGCCGCGCTTCAGGAAACCTACCGCTCGCTGGCCGCCCTGCTGAAAGCCGGCGACCTTCACACCCCGGTCCATGCCACCTTCCCGCTGGCCCGCGTCGCCGAGGCCGTCGTCGAGGCCGGCCGGGGCGGGCGTGGCGGAAAAGTTCTCCTCGACCTGGCATCGGAAAGCGGACGCGAATCGTAGGATATCGACCATGTTCTTCCGACGCCTCGTCCTCAAAAGTTTTGCCAAGCTCCGCCACGGGACGCTTGCCGTCACCTTCCCAGACGGCTCACGCGAGACGTTCGGAGGAACGTTCAGCGGGCTTCATGCAGAGATCCGCATCCTCGACGAGCGCTTCTTCCGCCGCTGCGTCCTCTTCGGCGCGATCGGTTTTGCCGAGAGCTACCTGGCCGGCGAGTGGGAGACCCCGGACCTCACCCTCGTCATCGCGTGGTTCATCTGGAACGCCAGCGAAGCGGAAGCCCTCCAGACCCACCGCTCGCGCGGGACCGGCGTCTTTAATATCCTCAATATCATCAACCGTGCGATCCACCGGAAGCGGCCGAACAGCCTCGATAAATCCCGCGAAAACATCCGCGACCACTACGACCTCAGCAACGCATTTTTCCAGCTCTGGCTCGACCCGACAATGACCTACAGCAGCGGGTATTTTGATGCGGCCGAGACGTCGCTCGAGGCCGCCCAGGTCCGGAAATACGACCTGCTCTGCCGGAAGCTCCACCTCTCGTCCGGCGACGAGCTTCTGGAAATCGGCAGCGGCTGGGGAGGGTTCAGCATCCATGCCGCCCGGCACTACCGGTGCAAGGTGACGACCGTCACGATCTCGGAGGAGCAGTTCGCCGAGGCCTCCGCCCGGATCCGCGCCGCCCGCCTCGAGGACCATATCGAAATCCTCCTCTGCGACTACCGCACGCTCCGCGGACGCTACGACAAGATCGTCTCGATCGAGATGCTCGAAGCCGTCGGCGACCGCTACGTGGATGGCTACTTCGCAAAAATCCACGAGCTCCTCAAGCCCCACGGCCTCGTCGCCCTTCAGGCGATCCTCTGCCCGGACCACCAGTACCCGATCCTCCGCGACGGCGTTGACTTTATCCAGAAGCACATCTTCCCCGGATCCCTCCTCATGTGCAACGCCCGGATCACCTCCGCGCTCAACGCCACCGGCGACCTGAACCTCCTGGACTACGACGACATGGCCCCCCATTACGCCAAAACCCTCAAAATCTGGCGGGAAAACTTTGAGGCGAACCTCGAGGCCGTGCGCGAGCTCGGATTCGATGACGCGTTCATCCGCAAGTGGAGGTACTACCTCTGCTACTGCGAGGCCGCCTTCGGCACCCGTCACATCACGGTCGCCCAGATGGTCTACTCCCGCCCGGACAACAGCGCCCTCGCCTCGCCCATCTACCCGTCGCTCGAACACCCCTGACCGGCACGCAGAGATCCCAGAGCCGGGCGTGAGCACACAAATTGCGGATGAACCGGTTTTTCTCCTCATTTGACTCCCATCAAAGTATGATCTCGCCCATGAACACGCCCGACATCCGCTGGGTCCAGCGCTTCAATAATTTCAGCAAAGCGCTGCAGACGCTCCGCGCGGCGGAATCCTTGAGCCGGCAGCGCGGGCTCACCGAACTCGAGCAGCAGGGGCTCATCCAAGGGTTTGAATTCACCCATGAACTCGCTTGGAATGTTCTCAAGGACTACCTCGAAGAGCAGGGGTTCGTCGGCATCATCGGTTCGAAAAATGCGACGCGGGAGGCGTTCCGGAACGGGCTGTTGGCAGATGGGGAAGTCTGGATGGCCATGATCAAAGCCCGCAATGAGACCTCTCACACCTACAACCTCGCGATTGCGGAGGAAATTGCCCGGAAGATCCTCGGGCAATTCTATTCGGCCTTCGTCGAGATGGAGACCCGGTTTGGCGGCCTGCTGCCTGATTCCCATGAGTGAGGAAACGACCGGTTTGTCGCTGGAGACGCAGCGGCTCCTCTGCGGCGTCCTCGCCCGCCACCCGCAGGTGGAGACCGCCGTTCTGTATGGGTCCCGCGCGAAGGGAAACTTCAAGCCGGGGTCAGACATCGATCTCACCCTCATCGGCGAGGGGCTCCAGTTCGATGACCTTCTGGAAATCGCCGACGAGTTCGACGACCTGCCGATCCCTCACTCCGTCGATGTCTCGATCCGAGACCGCATCGACAACCCCGCGCTGCGAGAACACATCCGCCGCGTCGGCATCGGGCTCTACCTCCGGGAGGGCCAGGCTCCGTCCGAGCCGTGATGCTCACAAGTCTCGCAGTTGAAGGCCCGGCACTCTGCGATTGCGAGAATCGTAAACCGGGATAAACTGCGACGCATGGCAGCCATTTTTTCTTTTTAATGCTTTGCCTAACTTGACTCTTGAACAACCCCTTGAACAAAGGCAGGTTTTTCAGGAGTGGAATTCGTAAGTGGTTGATTATTATAGTTGCTCGGGTGGCGAAATTGGCAGACGCGCCAGACTTAGGATCTGGTTCCGCAAGGAGTGTGGGTTCAAGTCCCTCCCCGAGCATTCCCGCTGGAAACCGCATAAATAAAGGCTCTGACGGGTTTATGGATTTTTGGATCGTTCCCACAGGAAACGGATGGAATTTACAGGAAGTGGCCTGAATGTGTCCGCCATTTATCCGCCGGAAAACCCCTGGAATTCCGCTTTTGAAGGATTGCATTTCAAACTTTCGGTCGCTTGCCGTGGGAATGCTGCTGCTGTTGCTGCTCATTTTCTAGGATTCGGATGATGGTTCGTAGGAGTCGCAGGGAGCCGACAAGCAATTGACCTCGCCGGAAATGATGGCCCAAAGCAAGTCGGGAGAGATCATTTCCACTGGCAAGGAAACGAGCCAGCTCTCTTGCCGGGTCCGAATGTGCAACCCGCGTTTTGGGATGAGTTCGATCAGGTCGATTTCCTCCATAGGAAACGCGCGATTTTCCACGGACAGCCACCCCGTAGGTTTGACGAGGTGATGAGGATCGATGCGGCTCGCGATTTGGAGCCATTTGGAGTTTCTGGTTTGTTCGGGTTTTTTCCCGAGTTTGATTGCCGGTGTTTCGATTGCCATGATGTTTGAGTTGGTGGAGGTTGTCGTTGATTTCCGCCAGACGGCGGGATTCTGAGGAGATGGCTTTGTTGATTTCGGCCTTGCGCATTTTGCGACCGGCGCGGGACATGGCGGCGATCTGCGGGCCGAGATGTTGGGAGGGTGGCCGCTCAATGCCCTGGGCTTTGAGAGACTGCCGGTTGACGGTTTCGGAATGCCCTTCCTTCTTCAACGCGCGGTTGCAGCGCGTCTCCCACATTTCCCGGATGCGCTCGACTTCCAGCGGGCCGGTCTTGCGATCATCAAGGCAGCGGATTTTGTGGGTGGAGAAATTTCCATTTTCGTCCACGCCGCGGGCCGTCATGAAAATATGCCCGTGGGTGTTCCGGCTGTCGCCTTTCACGTTGGGATGGTGGAGATTCACGCAAACGGCGCACCCGTAGGTGTCGCGAAGTTGAAGGCCGAAACCGCGCAAAAGCGCCCACTGCTCTTTCGTGCCCAGCTCATGGGGCAGGGCAACATCCATCGCGCGGCCCACACGGGCATCGTAGCGCTTCTCCGCCCCTTCTGCGGCGGCGGCGAGGTGTCCCGGTGTCATGGCGGGACCGATGATTTGGGATTCGATCACGTCGCCTTTGTGTTTTGACCAATCGTGTTTCTGTCCGGTGCGCTCGTCGGTCAACTTGGTGCGCGTGTCATAGGCGATTTGGGCAAAGGCGCTGTGCCCTTTGCCCCGGCTGATCGGGCGGATGGACAAATGGAAAATCGCCATTTCAGGAAACCGGTTTGGCCGGGTAGGAAAAGAAAACCTCCACCGGGCCGGGTGTCCGGTCCGTGGGGAGCGAAATCGCCGCTTTCCAAAATCCGCGTGTGGGATTTTGGCGGGGCAGTCGGGCGGTGTCCCGACTGCCCGCACAGGTGTCAGGCGAACGGTAGTGAGCCCTTTTCGCCTCCGGCGAAAACGCGCTCGCGTCGTGGGGTCCCCCCCACGATGCGTAAGTGCGCTTCGCCTTCATGAGAAGGCTTCGGTGGCTCGGAAGTCTCATTTGCAAAGATCCGCCCTTTTACCGACGAGAAAGAACTTCCTTCGCGGCCTGGGGAAAGACGGAAAGCAAAACCTCCCTGTCCGGCTCTGATGCGGCGGACATGAGTTCGGAGAGCAATTGCTGATGATCACGCAAGACCAGCCCGCCAAGAATGATCTTGGCACGGGTCAGGCGTTTGCGCTCGGTGGTTTTTGCTTCGTGGCGGAGGCGGCGGATTCGTTCCTCGATCTGCCGCTTCTCGGTTTCGAGCTTTTCAATCTTCTGCTGACTGGTGGTTGGGATTTCCATAGATCATGAGTTGGTGTTTTGAAAATGCCGTTTGTTCAAAACGGCGGGAGAGTGGAGCGCTTGAATTTCCCGGCAGGCTTTCCGCTGTTCGTCGTCGCCTGCTTTGGATTCGTGAACTGGCAGGATAAAAACTGGCTCTGGCTCGTCGGGCCATTTCGGGCGATTCCATCCAACCCCGCTCCACATGACGAGGCCTCCCCGACAGACAACACCGCGCCCTTTCTTTTTTCCTACAAGTCGGAAAAGATTCGACGGGGATTTTGCGATTGCCGATTTTCCGCATGTGGCACTTTTCATGCCGCGACCACGGTTTCAGTCGCTCTGGCAAAACGCCGCTCGCTAGGCATGAGAGGCGGCAATTCCCCTCCCACCAATCGCTCATAGGCTGTTTCCACGGATTCCGTAGCAACAAGCAAGTCCCGGCCTTCCCGCAGAATGATGAACCAGCCGCCTTTCGCGTGCCGGGTGGCCCACAGCATCCGGTCAACGAGCTTGGCCGAACCAAGCACGGCGATGATTTGCCTTTTGGTCAGCGCCAGCGGACGCATACCCGCAATGGAAACCCGCTGGATCGAACGATTCATCCGATCCTCCGGTTGGAATTCTTGCCCTGCATCATGAGGCTCAAGGTAGAAAAGTTTTTGGAAGAGATGTCTCCGATTTTGGAGTAATCGGTTTTTAGCTTCATGGATGCCACTACCGCACAATGGCGGGAAAACCCTGTTCCCAGCCGGGAACAATTCGCGCCAAGTTTTTTCTGCGATTTTGTCGGCGGTCGGAGGTCTCTGGTTGCGGTCATGAAGCGACAATTAGCCGCTCCTGCGCGCTCCCGCTGCTCCAGATTGGGAGCAACTTCAAGCGACGCAGAAATTCCGTGGAACTCGGTGCATGACCTCGGTCACACAGACGGGTCGGAGCGATTCAAACGCGAGGTCTTGTCAGCGAAATCCAAGGCCCCGGGTGCTTCCAATGCTTTGTGAAGGAATCTCCAGAACGTAATGCCTCGTGAACAGGCTGCAAAAATCTCCGGATCGCAGTGACCGCATCGGAGAATGTAGACGGCGCTTCGGAAGGTCGCATCCGTTTCAAAAAACCAGCCCATTGTGACTGCTTGGAAGGGTCGAGTAAGAATTCCTCCTCGAATGCCTGTGGTGCGGCGGTAAGTTCCGTCCCCCGTTTGCGAAAAGTGGCAAGGATGGCGGCACTCAACTCGGCACCGGAGAAATCCGATGTGCTTGCCAGCAACCACACGTCGAAGAAATCCTTCATTCTGCTGTTGAGTCGTCCCAGAGAGACCATCGCCTCGAACTTTTCGGCAATGGCTGTTTCCCGGTTGTAGGCACGCAAGACGGGAGCGGGATAGTCGAGAATGGTCGGATAGCTGATTTCGACCGGCCCAGGCGTGACCACATCGCTGAACCCCATATCGATCTGCATGGAGAGCCGTGTGGTGGCGAGAATCCCGGCAAAGGTTGCCCGCACCCCCTCGTAGTCGGCATCCTCGGCGATCCTCGTCGTGGTCACGCTTTCGGGGTCGAATAAAACCCCATCATCCGGCACATCTGTCCGGCAAATCTCCGCAATGATGCGCTTGATCCCGTCGAGATCGTTACTGGTTCTGGCCAGTAGATCAATGTCACGGGTCGCCCGCAGGATCGGCGCGCGCCATGCCACGAGCATCAACGCCCCTTTCAGGATGAAAACATTCTCATGCTCGGACTGCGACAATCGGTAGAGCCACCTTTCCAGCGCGTAATACTGAACGAGGTCATTGAAGGAACGCCCTGACTCTTTTGACACATTTTTGAGCCGTTGGTGGACCGAGGCCCCGATATTCTTGAGCTCACTCACGCGACCGCCTCCAAATAAGGCCGCATCACCTTTTCAACCCGGCATGTGCGGGCGAAATCCAAAACCTTGTCGAATCGCCGCCGCTTGCTGTGGGCATAGTTGCGGAGCGCCTCAGTCGCGGTCTCGATTCCGATCCGATTCCGAAATTTGAAAATGTCGGCCAGCGTTTTCTCCCGGCTGAAAATGCGGACAGTGACTCCGTCGATGGCATGCTCTTCGACGCCACAGGACAGGGATTGCAGAGAAAAGCTGAATACCTCGATCGGCGGATGCTCGATCTTTGGGGGCCAGCTTCCAGGGCGAAGCGCGATCTGCACCGTGTGGGGGATTTGCGTAGTCAGCTCATGGAACGCAAGGGCGCTGATCAGACAGACCACTGCCGATGGAACTCGCTTGGCCACCAGTGCCAGGTCGGGATTGGCCAGCGGAGGAAGCCCAACGAGCCGAAAAAGCCCGCGGCTGGCTTGCTCAATGAACCCCGCATCTCGCATCTCATAGAGCGTGCGCGGGTGAATCCCTGCCTGAATTGCCTCACGCGTCCGAACGAGGCTGCTGCTCGATTCGAATACGGCCTTTGCTCGCTCAATTGGTGTGCTCATGGTCGCCTTGGATAATAACCAAGGCACATAGTGGCATCTAACGAGGTTTTTATCCAGAGGAATTTGGTCAACGACCTCGGTTAGGTTATGCGCGGAGCGCACCGCGAGCAGCAACATGTCTTCTCGCCCCAGATCTTTCCACCAAAATCCTCACGCGAAGTTTGGATTCAATCCAAGCCAAGGCCGAGGACAAGCTCGTGCGGGTCGGGTTCTCGAATTCCTACCGGGGCACGACCGATGATTCCGCCATCCTGCGAGTGACCGGCGATAGCCGAAACCGACGGGGTCGGTAGAGACAGACTGCGCTTCCTGCGCAGCCGCCTTTTGCGGGACGGCAGACCGGGAGGGATGCGGATCAACGGAGCCTCGTTCTTCAAGCAGAGCTTCGAGCTGAAAATCAAGGGCGACCTGATCCCGGAGACAGCAGCCGAGGAAATCATCGGTGAACTCCAAGCCCTATTCGCACGCCACAACGCCGGAGCCGCCCTCAGTGCGAAGGCCGTGTTCAAGCCAACCAAGGAATTCCACACTGCCCGCCACACTCTTTATTCGGCGGAGGAGAACATGGAGATCGATAAAGTCGTGCCGGTCGCGGCGAGCGTGAAGACGAAGCTCGGGAGGGGCGGGACGGGGGAGGAGTAGGTCAGCGAAGTGCTGGCTACGGACAGAAAAAGATGGCGCGGCCCCGACAGGTATTCCCCCCAGAACAATCTGCGTGTCCCTTCAACCCCTTGAAGGTTGGGGCCACGCCAAAGCGGGACAAAATGTTATTGGCCGTGGTTCGGTCAGGGCAGCAATGCGAGCAATCCTTCGTGTGGGCGGGTGATGACGTGGGCCGCGATGACTTTCCCGAGCGGGCTTGCGGCTTGTGCGCCGGCGTCCACGGCCGCTTTCACTGCGGCCACGTCGCCGCGCACGATAACCGTCACATAGGCGGCCCCGATTTTTTCTTTGCCGACGAGTTCGACATCAGCGGCTTTGAGCATCGCGTCGGTGGCTTCGAGTATGGCGGTGAGTCCCTGGGTTTCCAGGATTCCGATGGCTTGGTTCTTGTTCATGGTTTTGTTTGGGAAGTCCGACGGGCGAAGTTCGTCGCGTCCGCCGTAGAGTGGGTTGATAGTGTTTGGTTTGGTGTTGAGGGACGGGATGGACGAGCTTGGTCCTGCCAGAAGGGAAGTCGTAGCCGAAACACCGAGACGTTTCGCCTCGCTTGAGGCGACCAAGAGTGCTGCCTCCGCGTCGCCGGGTTCTTTTGCGGCAATGCGGATCACTATCGTCTCCGCCCCTGTGGGCTCGAACCCCAGCAATTCGATGTCGGCGGATTTGAGCATCGCATCCGCCACCATGGCGGTGACGCTGAGAAATGGGGTTTCGACAAAGGCAAGGACGGGCATCAGCTTTTTCAGGGAAGGCGTTTGCGAATCCGATCCAGCATGGAATCGACCTTGGCTGAGGATGTTTGGCACGAATCTGCTGCCTCGGCGAACCCGCACTCTTTGAGCAGGCAGGCGAGTTTGCTGCGGATGGCGTTGAAGTGTTCCATCTCGTGGGGGCTCATCGGCTGCGGCCCGCGGCCGGTGTGGAATCCGCGCAGGTTGACGCCCTCGCGGAACCCTTCCGGGAAATTGCCTGCGGCAAACATCGTCTTGATGAGTTCGAGAAGCTTGAACTGGATGCGCTTCGCCTCGGCCATGTCGCCTTTCAGAAAGCTGTTGTAGAGCTTCATGATGGCTTCCGGTGCGACTCCGCTGGAGGCAATGGTTCCGCCATCTCCCCCCATTAAGAGGACAGGAAGCAGGATTTCTTCGCAGCCGATCATGCACGAGAAATCCGGTCGCTGCGTTTTCACCTCGTTCAGAGTGTCCATGAAACGGGGCATGTCCCTGCTGCTGTCCTTGATGCCGACGACACGCGGACAATCCGCCGCCAGACGCTTCACAACTTCCAAGCTGATCTCGTTGGAAAACTGCGGAATGTTGTAGAGAAGGATGCCGATCGGCGACTTCGCCGCGATCTCGCGAAAGTAGTGCTCGATGCTGTGCTGGCTGACCTTGAAGTAATACGGTCCAGTCACGGAGACCGCCCGGCAACCGAGATCTGCATAGCGTTTGCAGGCTTCGAGGACCATGTCGATGTTCGGTTCGGCGGCACCGGCCAGGATCGGGACTCGGCCTTTTGCTTCATCGGCCATGATCTCCACGACACGCAGGCGCTGCTCAAAGCTGATGCGGATAAACTCGCCCGTGCTGCCATTCGGGTACAGTCCGGTGACGCCTTTTTCGATGAGCCAGTTGGTGTAACGGCGAAGTTCGCCCTCGTTGATGCGGTGGTCGTCGTAAAAGGGGACGACGTTTGGCGTGAAGATGCCTTGGATGGGTTTCATTTTGAAGTGTGATTGTGCCGGTAGAGCCCGCCGGATCGCGGGTGGGCGGCGAGCGCGACCGCGTCGAGGCCGAGCCGAGATGTGGTGATATAGAGATGACCCTCGGCAGAGAAGCAGCACGAGCTGGTGTGAGGGCAGCCGGTGTCCACACGTTGGAGGAGGAGGCCTGATTTCGGGCCCCATTGGCAAACGCAACCCGCGCCCCAGTGGGCGACCCAGAGCGTGCCGTCAGTCCCCACCGTCATTCCATCTGGAACCCCAAGGTCGTCAGGAACTCTGACCACGGTGCGCCGGTTGCGGATTGAGGAATCGGTGGAATCGAAATCGAACGCCCAGATTTCCCGCATTGGGGAATCGATGAAATACATCGTTTGAGAGTCGTGGGACCAACCCATTCCGTTCGAGACGGTCAAGTGATCGAGAACGCGGGTGAGGCGCCCGCCCTCATCCAGGCGATACAAGGCTCCCGCTCCCTCAACGGAACCGTCGTCGGACATCGTGCCGATCCAAAATCGCCCCGCCGGATCCATCTTGCCGTCGTTGCACCGGTTTCCCGTAATCTCCGGCTCGACCTTGCAGATTTCCTCAATGGAGAGGTTAGCCAGATTGACATAGGCCAGCCGTTTGGCAAATGCGATGAGCAGTCGGCCATCGGCGACAGGAGCCACGGCGCAGACGGGTTCCTGAAATTGGTAATCGCGCACCTTGCCCGCTCCGGGCTTCCAAGAATGAAGGCGGCAGGCGGTGAGATCAACCCAGTAGAGAAAATCGGCATCCCAGACCGGTCCCTCTCCATGGCCAGCGCGGTTGTCAATAATGAGTTCTGCATGGGATGTTTGTTTTTTCGTGAAGCAACGTTCGACAATTCCTTCAACAATCGGTTTTTTCATAAATATTTTTCCTGCCGGTGAAGTCTACGCAAGCCGCTAGTGGAATTATTCCCCGGAGAGCATCTTTCCGATGTTCATCGGCTTCCCGCAGGCGATCGATCTCCAGACCGCCTCGCCGGTTGCGATGGCATAGGTGCCCGCCTCACTGCCGGCCACCAATTCGAGTTCCTGCGACTCCTGCGACCCTCCCCCAAACAAATCGTTTTGAATCGCGAAGTCCGCGCCGCCATGTCCTCCTGGGACCGGTGGGATCTCGATGACTTTTTTTCCGCCAAAGAGCGGATAGAGCGTAATCCGGCTGACTTCGGCTGCCGGATCGGTCTTTCCTGTCGGGTCGGGATCGGAGTGTTCGCTGATTTCCAACCGGCCTTTTGTCCCGTTGATTCCGAGACGGTATCCCTCCCACGGCGTGCAAAAGTTGCAGGAATAGGCCATGGTTGCGCCGCTACGGTAGCGCACAGCCACGCTGTAAGAGTCCTCGATCTGGATCTCCTCGTCGTAAATGTAGCGCCGTTGCTCGGGCGGATACTGCACGTCATAAGCCAGGTTCAGCTTGTCCCATCCGGTCGAGAGCAGGTTGCCAATAGGATCATTTTTATCCGCATAGTGCTTTTGAAAAACCGGGCACAGTCGCTTTTCCTCGGCTGGAGGAAATGCTTTGCCCTGTGCGTCGCGCGGACGCAGCGCCCCATTAGGACCGTAATAGTTGAGACCTCCGAATGCGAAGACCTCTTCGGGGATGTCACCCAGCCACCAATTGACGAGGTCGAAGTGGTGGCAGCACTTGTGGATACTCAAGCCGCCGGACATTTCCCGCAGGCGGTTCCATCGGTAAAAGTAGCTTGAACCGTGCCATGTATCGAGATTGTAGGTGAACTCGACGTTGACGATACGCCCGACCTCCCCGCTGCTGATTATCCGTTTGAGTTGCCTGTGCAGCGGGCTATAGCGGTAGTTGTGTGCCACGCGTACGCGACGCCCACTTTTGCGCTCGGCATCCTGCACGCGTCGCACCTGCTCGCAATTGATGACCATCGGTTTCTCGACAACGACATCGCAGCCGGCCTCCAACCCGGCCACGATATGTTCGCAATGTGTCATGTCCGGCCCGACGACAATGAGCACATCCGCCTTGGTTTCCCGGATCATCCGGCTCACCGCATCCGCCGGATAGTAAGGAATCTCCACCCCCACCTTTTTCAAAAAGGCCTCCACTCTCAGGGCATCCATGTCGAGGATTCCGACCAGCTCGGCCTGATCATTGAAGTTGGGGCCCCCCTCCTGGTTTTTGCCGATCAGCGGCATGACAAAGTTGTAGATCCCGCGGACACTGAGTCCGCAGATGGCGTAACGGTTTTTTTTCATGGTGTTTGTTTTCTGTTCATCAGGAGGGTTGAGTTCTTTAGCCGAGCTCTCACAGCTTTCGGATACTCTCCCAAAGCAGAATGCGTGATAACTGTGGAGCAACCCGTTCGGCCATGATCGCAAAGCCGAAGCTTGTCGGATGCACCCCGTCAACGAAGACCCCGGACTCACCGATGGGCAGCAAGCCATGGCCATCGATAAAATGAATGTTGGGATCTCCGTCCCGCTTGCAAGCGAGATAATATGTCATAATAAAATCCCGCTTTTCTTCGAGCGCATCCCGGCAGCTTTTATCCCAGAGACTTTGGTCGCATGGGATGTTTCCCAGAAGAATAATGGGGACGGATGGTTGTCGGGATCGAAGAATCGCAACAAATTCCGGCAAGGTCGCTTTCAGGAGATCCAGGTCCGCATTTGCGACGTAATCCAAAGCGTAGGCCTCCGCATTGATCTCGCTGATCGCTTTGGCAACTTCAGGTTCACCTCGACCATTACCGGAAAAGCCCAGGTTCACGACCTCCCGATCAAGTAAACGCCCTAACTGAGAAACATAGTCGCTCCCTGGTGTATTGGCACAACCTCCCTGGGTAATAGAAGTCCCATAAAAGATTATCGGGAGAGTTGCTTTCCGGGGGCCTGCAGGTCGAATCTCGGCTTTAGCTGAAAAGCCGACCGCAACGGATGTCACCTCTTTATAAAGCGGCAAATAGAGTCGGCGCTCTCGAAAAATCGGAGGAGCATTTTCCAAGAGACTACGGGTGAACATTTTCTCGGTAAGAGACGGTTTTGCAACGGCCGCCGTATACCATCGAGCCCCCTCACGAATAAATAACTCTGCCCCGGCCATGCCAGTCGCAGGCATATGTTCAACCCATTCACAATCGGCCAGCACGATGCGGACGGAAATGTCCGGCGAATTGGAGAAAAAGGAAAGACATACTCCTGCCGGGCATCGCGAGAGGATCTGAACACCGTCCGAAAAGCCGCTCGCCAAGCGCTCTGGCAGGCGTCTGAAATGACGCGCCGCTCGATTTTCTAAAGGCCAGCCCAACCCTTGTATCTCCATTCGCTCATCAAAGGCATCGACCCATTCCAAATCACCCCTGCCTTCGTTGTGGCGAAAGTTTGCATCCAGTTCTTTTAGTTGGGTGCTGACAGGTGATGTCTTCATATACACAGTATCTCACTCGGAGTGCCGGGCAGCGTCCACCGAGAGACGATGCGTGCCGCTGCGGAGAAGGACGGCTTGATAGTTGGCGCCGTAGCGCTCGATGCACCTCGTGGCCTTAACCGGCTCTCTGTCGTCCAGCAGATGTTCTCCGGGGCTGATTGGAAGCCCCACACACGCCGTGCAGTTGGGTGGCAGCGTGACATCGAGTTGCCACCGGCCATCGAATTGCCAGGCGACGTCAATGAGTCCCTTGGGCATGGGGATGCGCCCTCGCGCCCAAGCCAGGTCGCCGCGCTGGGGCAGTATGAAGTAGTCGGCGGAGGGGGCATCACCCGGCACGACGCCGAGCACGTATTGGCCGAGAACAAACACCGGTGCGCAACCCCAGCCATGTGAAAGCGAACCGGTTTCCTGATCCCACGTTTCCCAAATGGTCGTGCCGCCCTGCCGGGAAAACTCGCCCCATCGCTGGCGAATCAAGTCGAGTGCTTCTCGCATCAGCCCCAGCTCACCGAGGGCCTGGAGGGCGAACCCTGCAAAATAGGGGGTGCCAAACGGCACCATCTTATCCGCCGGCCAGCGATAGCGATTGAGCGCGATGGCCACCATGTGATTCCCGTCGTGACCGTCAATGACCTGATCGTAATCCTTTGGATCCGGCACAAAATAGCTGGCCAGGTCTTCCGCTTGCAGCCGCCTCAAAATCGATTCGCGCTGACGGTCGGTGGCAAGCCCGAACAACACGGCGAGATAGTTTTCCTGGCATCCCCACCGCGGCAGCGGCTGACCGTCATGCCAGCCATTGATGAAGACGCCGCGCCGTTCATCCCAGAACAACTTCTGGAAACTGGCCCGCAACGACGCGCTTCGCTCCCGGCAGGTTTTGGCCGTGGTCGGGTCACCGGCCAACTCAGCAACGAAAGCGGCGGCGTTGAGACAGTTGTAGGCGTGCGCATTCCACGCGGCGTTGGCCCCGCGCGTGTCCACGGGCGCCCAATCGATGAAATTATAGATGTTGGTTTCGGCGGTGACTTCTAGCGGCAAGTTGCCATACACGCCATCGGCCAGACGGTAAGATTCGAGCCAGGCGAGAATGCGTTGGATCGTCGGCCACAGCTCGATGGCCAGCGAGCGGTCGCCGCTGTGGCGCACGTATTCACGGACACTGACCGGGTAAGTCAGCGACCAGGTTGAGATGTGGGAGCTTTTACTGCCCGGATACTTGCTCCGCATCGCTCCGGTTGGCAGTTGGCCCCGCGCATGTTGCCGGAGAAACCGGCGCATCAGAGCCGTGTCGCCAAAAGCATAGGCGTTGGCGACAAACTTGGGCACATCGTCTCCGAGCCAGGATCCGCGCTCGCGCCATGGCGTGTCCATGTAGCCGTCTTCCATGTCCAGTTGCACAGTGTGCGCGCAGATCTGCCACGCCTGATCCAGCACCGGATCGCTGCAGGCAAAAGATCCCCGCCACTCCACCGGGTAAGTGCTGCGCTGCAATGCGAGCGCAGCAATTTCCGCCCGCCCCCCGTGCACGTCCACTTGCAAATACCGGCAGCACTTCGGCCAGGTGATGCGGTGCGTGAGCCTGCCGTCCCCCCGCAAGATGATGCGATCCATGTAATGCAGTCCGTGCTTGGTCGGGTCAACAGCCCCTTTCTGCAGATGCTCGGCGTAGCTCAAGTCCAGGACCGTGCCGGGTGTGCCGGTCACTTCAATGACCGGATAGCCGGCCCAGATGCGGCCGAAATCCCACAAGGCATAACAACCTTCCCCATCCTGCAAACCGGAGGCGTCCAAGACGAACGGGGATTCGCGCCGGACACGGCCTTGATAATCGGGAGTGCGCGGCGCGTGGGCTATGGCCGCAGCGAGTTTTTCAATGTCGCAACGTTCAAATGCGGCAAGCCCCGTCGCAATGCACCGATCGGGCGCGTGCGCTTGCCAGCCAAACAAGGGGATGTCGCGCGGTTCAAAGGTGGCGTCCGGCTGCAGTTCTGGTAATACCACCGCCGCAGGCCATCTGGCATCGTCGTATCCCGGCCGCCACGGCTCGCCAAGCGACAACCGCGCGTCGAACACCTCGGCCGGCGGCTGATGCTCCCCGCGCCGGACCGTGTCGGCGGCGTAGGCGCGTTCCCGGCAGACCTTCCAACTGCCGTCGGTGACGATTTTTCCTCCGTCACAACTCAGCGAGGCGCGCAGGGCTCCGCGTCGAGGCATCACCGAACTCAGTCTGCCATCGGCGCCATAGCTGTATATAAGAACCGTGACGGTGTTCTGTCCCGGCGCGAGAAACGATGCGATAGGATACCGGTCAACCGTGGGCGTGGCGGCATGAAACTTCGGCGGGCCAAACCCCACCGGCTCCCCGTTGATCCACACGAAGTAGCGGAGATCCGCAGTGATGTCGAGAAACGCGCCCTCCGGTTGCCGGACCTCAAAGCTCCGCCGCGCATAGACCCAAGCATTGAGCGCGGACGGATCGTCGTTCGACCAAATCCAGCGCGCCTTAAGAATGCCACCCGGTGAAACTGTCATGCGTTGAAGTCAGTGTTCGCCGGATGGTTCGAGCCGAATCTGCATATAGCGAATGACGTCCTCGTCGCAGAACGGCTTGTTGATCCCGCCGGTGTATCCATACAAATCAATGGTATTACTTGGCGCACATCCGTTCCGCAGGCTGGGGGTATTGAAGCATCCCAACGGCAACTCCGTGACCAGCCTCTGGGGAGCAGAGGCCGTGGGATAAACCTGCCGGATCCAAAGCTGCTCGTCGTCCCCCGATTGGAGTGTGTAAAGAACGTGCAACCCCTGTTCGGCATCCGTGTGAAATGTCGCCCATATCGGCTTTGGCTTTCCGCCCAGCCAGATCGGATCGACCCGGTAGTGGTCCCAGCAGTTTGCACCTTTTGGGGGGAGAATCGGGCGCGGCGCGGCCATATCCTCCACCACTTCCAACAGCGTCTGCCGCGAGATCACGCGGCCGTCACGCACCCGCACATAATGCAACGCCATTGTCAGCGGCAAGCCGGGGAAAAACCGATCACGCAGAGCATACATCCAAACATTTCGTTCAATAATCAGCAGGTGCGCGTCTCCGGCCGGGTCCACATACAGGTCCAGATTCGTCGTGCGTCCGGCCGTTTCATCACGACTGGCAACCGTCGCGATCGGCGCGAAATGTTTCCGAAGCAGGTCCGGGGTGCGGGTGAAATAGATCTGGCGCATGTCGAAATCCCATCCGGGGCCGGTCAGCTCCTCCTTGAATTCGTGCCACTCCTGGTTGGGATCGATCTCGTCACTGAGCCCCATGATGGAGACCGTCCCACCCTGAGCCGCCACCTGGTGATAGCAAGCACGCATCGGATACAGCAACTTGCCTTCATGCAACTGATGGCCCTGGCTGTCCATGAGCACCCAGGCGAGATCATAAGAATCACCGCTGAGAACTTGATGCGCCAAAAATATGTGGCCCGACTGCATGTCCACCGCCAAGGCCCGGTAGGAATGCTCAGTGAACGTATGGCATTTACTCCACTCCGGCGTAATCGTTCGCAGCGGCTGATGCGGGTGCCGGGGATCAAAGAACACAAGCTGTGGCTCGCAAAACCAGGCGGAGGTGCCGTCGGGATTGGTGTAGTTGACACGTCGAGCGGGGTTGGTCGAGATGAGCAGCTCGCCCTTGGGAAGCAGGGCCAGGAGGCAGGGTTCGCGCTCGTTGAAAACGGGTGCGGCGCAGGTCTGCTCCCAACTTCCCCCATCGGGCCGGCGCCACAGCGTCCAACGCGTATTGCACAGCGGCCTGAGATCCAACGCGATCTCCGGCACGACAGCATACACGCAGCCCGCATGACGGACGATGCTGCGCGACCCATACGCCCACAGCGGGTTGCTGCCATTTTTGGTGTCACCGAAGTGGGTGATGACTTCATCTGCCACAATGCGTGCGTTCATAGGTTTTTCTTCACGTTCGTTAGGATTTCGAGTTTTGAGTCAGGCGAGGTTGTGCCATGGGGCGAGCCGGGCGATGTGCAAATGCCGGGCAGCATGGGTCGGCACCACCGCCGAACCCACGGGACGCTTCCTGCGTTGGCAGGGTTGGCGGCGGCCGTTGACGCTGTTTGCCGAGATCCAAACATTTTTCAAACCTGCGGTCAGAGCGATTTCCTCGCCCTTTTCGCGCTGGCAATTGCGCTCTAGGCGGTTGTTCTCGATCAGGACATCATCGCCTCCCTGGTGGGTGATCGGCCGGAACTCGACGCCCGGCCCGCCGTTGCCAGCAATGGTGTTGCCGCGGATGAGGTGATGCGTGTCGCGTTCGCCGATGGAGATGCCAGCCAGCCCGTTCGCCTCCAGCACGTTGTCCTCGCAAAGGGAATATTTTGTGCGCAGGCAGTAGTAGAGACCGCAGCCGGAGTTGTGTTGAACACGGTTCCCGCGGAAAATGTAGCGGACCGAGCCGCTCCCGGGATGCAGCCCCGAGCCCCTGTTGTCATGCAAATGGCAGCCTATCACTTGCAGATCCGTGCATTGCTGAAAACTGATGGCATCACCATGGTAGTTGCGGACCTCCAGCGCCTGAAGCTCGATGTTGTGGCAGTCGAGCAGGAACACCCCGCCGCCCCGGCACCCGTTGAGTGCGCGCGTTTCCCTGGGATTTCCGTCGAGTGTGAGCCCGCGCACCTTCACGTCGCGCACCGCGTGACCGGCCACCAGCGGGAAAATCGTGCTGGCGCGGCCCTCGGCGTGCGGGTGGTAGTCATGGTTGAGCATGCGGTCAATGAAGAGGATATTCCCTTGCTTGCCGGTGATCGTGCCCACCGTCTCATAAAAACCCATCGCGTTCCGGTCGGTCAGGTGAACCCCCATGCCGACCTGGAATTTCGAGGGTTGGGTGACGGTGAACTCGTAGTGCCCGTAGCCCAGGTAATCGGCGATCGGGCTGCTGACGCTCGGAACCTTCTGGAGGACGACCTGACCCTCGGCATAAATATCAACCCCTCCGCGCAAATACAGCGCGTTCGCCATTCGGTAGTTCCCGTTGGGGATCTCAACCGCACCGCCACCGGCCGCGGCCACCGCATCCACCGCGCGTTGCAGCGTCGCGCTGGTGCTGCCGCGATATTTGCCTTTGCCGAGCTGGATAATTTTCATGCGCTTCCCGCCCGCACCTGATGCCCCGCGACGAAAGGAAGATCCGAAATTGGATCCGCCTGAGGTTTCCATTTTTTTGATCATTGGAATTCCAAGCTCCCAAAGTTTTCATCTTCCGTAAACCAACTGATATTCTGTGACCATGAGGTGTTCACGCCCCCGCATGCCCGCGTGCGGCAAAAGTTCGCACCGAGCTTGCTGCCCGGTGCCGGCGCGGGAATTCCCACTTGCGCCCATGGGATGGCCGCTTCCACCGTCCACTCCCTGTCCCCGATCACCACAGCACTTTGCCACTTGGGGTCAAAATCCATCTTCACATGCGGATAGCACTTCGTCGCATGTTCCGGGTTCAGCGCATCCCATTGAACGTTGCCGGGGCTCAAAGCCAGGTGAACAAATGGCGTGGCCCCGGCACCCTGCGTCAAAAACACCTCCACCGTGTCGCCCCAGATGTTGCCATCGCGCTTGTCGCCGAGGATCTGCATCTGATCCGTTTTTGGCTCGGCGCAGCAAAAGGCCACGTAGAGATTCTGATCATCATAGCCAACCCATGTCTCGGTTGGCGCTTCTATCTGAGCATCCTCGTTGATGAGCAGCGGCACAAACTTCTCAAGAGGCGTGGCCGTTTTCCAGACGTCGTCGTCGAGTTTTCCGTCAATCACCGGAGGCTGAGCAAGGCGGGCGACATTCGCGACCCGGCGGGCGAGCGCTTTCGTCCGGAGCCTCGTCCAGGCATCCTGAAGCCCGCCAGCATCCAATCCCTTTCTCTCATCGAGCTTATTTCTGGCCGACTCGATAGCCTCGTTAATTCCCGGTGGCAGCCCGGAATTTTTCCACCAATTCAGTCGCTCGCTGTAAAGCCAGACGTATTCATCGCTGGTGCTCAGGGCGAAATACACGTTGTGTTCGAACCATTTTGCCCGCTCCTGCGGAGTCATTGCCATTCCGGGGGACGGAAACAGGCCGAAGGCATAATCGGCAAATAGCGCCTCGCTCACCTGAACCTGTGTCTGGTATTTGCGGAGATTCTCCGGTTCCACCAGAGAAAGCGCCCGCTGGCGCATCATGTGGTAGGAACGAAAGAAATCTTCCGGCTTCTCATAGTAATACGAGTCTTCGTTGCCATCGGTAATGACGATGTCGGGGCCGGCTGCGTCCAGCATGCCATTGAGAAATGCGGGGAGCAGTGAATACATGTGCTGCGAGAGCTTCACTGAACGCCTCGCCGGGTCGGGCTCATCCATGACGCCTTGCTGGTAGCTCAGTTGAAACATGGTGTGGATGACGGCCTTGGGCATCTGCGCGGAAATGGCGCGGGCGAATTCCGCTCCCCGCTGGCGCACCTTAGCCTCGTATTCCGCAAAGGATTTTCCTTTGGCCTGGACCTGCTTGGAATAATCCCACGGGTTACCTCCGTAGGGCTCGGGATCGAAACAGATGCCCCGGCAACGGGCTAATTCCGCCGCCTTGACCGCGATTCCCAGATTGTGACGCGCCGCATCCCAGTCCGCGTCGCTGAACCAGTCCCAGCCCGGCGTGGAGGCGGCGTATGTCACGACGAAGTTGTCGGAGAACTTCCGCCACTCGATGTTCCTGCAATCCTCAAATATCTGCGTGAAGAGAGACTCATCCCACTTTGTCTTCGTAAAGAGATTGCCGCCCCCGGTGCTCGTGGGATCATTGCACCCGCTGCGCAGCCAGAAAATCAACCCGTCGAACGGGCGTTTCTCCATCTCACGAATGTTCTGCCGGATATAGTCCGGGGTTGGCATATCCCACCCCCACTCAATGAGCTTTTTGGCCCGGGGCGGAGAGTCCGTCGATTGCGCTCCCACAGACTCAGCTCCAGCGAGGACCAGAACCATGCTGGCTGCAATGATCGCGCGTTTCATACTTGATTCTCTCCCTCTCCGGCAGTTCACGTTGTTGGCGCGTTGGTCTCCGGCCCATACGCCTCGATTTCCATGATGCGGGAAAAATCGCCAATTCCGTTGGTGGCAGTGATCAGGATGCGGATTCCGGTGGTGGTTAACGGCTCGAAATCGACCACCGTCACGATTTCCTTGTTGTCGCGAAAGGACCGGAGTGTCTTCCACCCGCCATCCTGTTCAATTTGCACATCGAAATCGCGCACCCCCTGCTGGAACCATTTGCCAAATAGGGGCATTTGGCGGGTAAAGATGGCGATCTTGCTCAAGCGCGTTGGCCGCGAAAACTCCAGCACGACCCAATCAGGATAGTCGTTGATCGTCGCGTCGTTCCATTGGTTGCCCCAGCGATCGCCATCGTTGACGACGCTGGCCGGCATGCTGCTCATTTCGGAGGAGGCCGAGGCTTTTACGCCCCTGGAAGCGAGGGCCAGATTCCGATCCTTGTTGGGAACCAAAGCATCGTGACTGGCCTGCTCATTCTTGACCGGCTGCCGGTCGGCGGGAAGCGATTCGCTCGCGCGGAGAATGTCGGGCGCCTTCTCGTCGAGTAGATACACATGAACGGCCCACGGTTGAAAATCATCGCGAGCCACCGCGTCCGCGACCTCGATCTTCCGATCTTCAAAGAGGACTTGGATCACAGGCGGCTTGGTCTTTACCAGACGGGACAGGTCGAGCGTTGCAGGGATTGTTTGCCCGGTCCGATTGACGGCAATCACCATCACGCGCCCCCGATAGTCCTTGACCAGCAGCCTGATCCCCTCCTGCGGGCAGACAGAATCCGCCGACAGGTTTTTCCCGCCCGCCAGCACATCCTGCAGGGCGTGAAACTCGCGGAGCACGGGTTTCAACTCCGGTCGCAGTTCCCGGTAGCGATGGTCCTGGAAGTATGTCACACCGGTCGCACCGCAAACCACCGAATCGTAGCCCATGAAACGCAACTGCTCCCGCGTTGGGAAGGGGTCGCCGCTGCGATCCTTGGACCCGTCGGACCAGGAAAATCCCTGCAAGGTCTGCATGACCGGCTTGTGCGGCTCCAGCGCGGCGAGGTTCTTGATCGTCTCGTCACCCACCACGCCAAGCGTCTTGTTGGGGAGATCGGAATGATTGTCCACCCCGCCTTTCCAGACGGGGTAAATATCGCTGCCGCCGATGTCCGTGTATTGGTTGAAGCGCCGCAACTCCGCGATGGTGTTCCGTGGCGCGTGATTCACATAGAGCGGATGGTTCGGGTCGCTCTTGCGGATCATCTGTGCGTTGGCCGCAAACGCCTGCAGGCTGAATCCGCTCCACACAGGCTCATCCGAGAGCGCATAGGCGAAAAGGGCGGGATGCGACTTGATTCCGCTCACGACCGTCTCGTTGGCCCGCAGTCTTTCCGGCAGATCCGCCAGTTGATTTTCGCGCAGATCCGCCCGCGTCAGCGCCAGGATCTTCAAACCATATTTCTCCGCCATATCCAGCGCGAGCAGAGTTCCATCCACCCCATACGCCTCGGTCACATTCAAAACGAGATTGCAGCCAAAGTCGCGGGCCGTATCGAACGCCGCCTCGGTATCCATCGGAACGCCCCAAACCATGATCGGGAAAAATGGTTTACCGCGCACCAGGAGCGTGCGTTCCGGGGTGATCTGCACGAATTTTTCCGACCCGACAAACTGCGAAATCGGCGTCGGATCCTTCTCCTCGCTGAGAACGGGCTTCAGGGAGACATTGTCAAACCAGACCGTGGCCGGGCCTTTGGCCTCGAGCACTACCATCAGGCGGTCAGCTTCCGCCATAGGCCCCTTCAAGGTGAAATCGGCCGCTACTTTCTGCCACGCGGGGAGCCCTGCGCGCCATTGCGTTTCCACGCCCCCCAGCCAGTCGGATCCTTTCCAAATGCCGACATAGACCCGGTATTCCTGGTTGATGATTCCCGTCCGCGCTTCGTATTGGAGGCGGTATCGTTGATTCGCGACGAACTGCGTCACATTCTGCGTGAGAATCGGATTAAACCCCTCACGCTTGGTCTCCATGCGCGCGCTGCGTTGCCCGGCAGACGCAAGCTCGGTGGATGATGTCACGGCAAACCCGGCAGGAACTCCGCTCCAATTTTGGATTCCATTCACGTCGGTCTCCTCGAAGCCGGAGTTCTTCAACATCTCCTCTCCGAGCACCGGGCCGGAGGTCTCGGCAGCCCGGCATACGAGCAAACTGGAAAGTGCCACTGCCAGCCCGCACAAACAGGTTGTCCGCATGGGTTTTCGTCTCGGAACGTTGGGCGTATTGGATATTTTCATGATTTGGTCTGGCGCGATGATTTTGCAGCTATTGAGCCTTGATAAAATAGCTCGTGTATCCCTCTAGATCCGGCGGCAGGGATTCCACATGGCCATCCACCATTAAATAATTTCCACGCCCGGAATGGCGGCTTGCCCGTTGCCCGGTGGCAGGAGGGGGATAGAGGTAGATGTTTTGGTGGGTTGCGGACGGTGCGACATCAATGTCCTTGGAGTCTGCAATGATAATAGTCTTGGCGGGCTTGGTGACCTCTGCCAACCGGGAACTTCCTCCGTGGCCGCCCGACGAAGAACCATCCGCATTATAATCTCCCGGATACAGCCCAAAGCCGTCATGCCCGGCATTGTCGCCGTAATAGTTCCAGCCATAGCCGACCGAAAAGTGGTCCATTTCCGTTTCCTTGAAAACCTTGGAAGGGCATCGCTGCCACGCGGGGCGACGGCCGCTGGCGAAGTTGGAAAGATTGCCCTCCTCCTGGTTGCCCATGTAGGCATCCAGCGCGTTGAACCAAAGAGTGAGCCCCCCTTCCTGCGAAGCGACGGCCCCGGGGATCAATGCGCCATCATGATCTGCAACATATAGCATCAGCCCGGCACCCATTTGCCTGAGGTTGCTTACGCACTTGGTGTCGTTCGCTTTTTCCCGAACACCCGTTATGGCCGGGAAAAGGAGCGCTGCGAGAATGGCAATGACCGCAATCGTCACCAACATCTCAACGAGTGTAAAAGCCCCCGTATCCGTATCGCCCCCGGCAACTGTTTTCAACTTCATCTCGGTTTCATCTGGAAATGGCTTGCGCTATTTCATTGGATTTACCAATATCGCAGACTAATGTCAAATTCGTATTTCCGAAACAATGCGGGTGTCTTCATGCCCCCCCCCGATATGATGCGCTTCCCCCCGCCCCAAAACAAACCGGAGCCTTTAGCATTCGCCGCGTGCGAGGATTCGTTGGATGATGAAGGAAGCCTGACCCGATATCGTGATCATACATTTTAGGAGCCTTCGTAAGATTCGCGACCGATGGATCCGCCCAGGTTCTGCGACCGGCGTGGAACCGCGCATCCACACGTGCGGCACCCTTCGCTACACGACGATGGGGCTGTGCATGGTGTTTTTCTGGCTGCTGTGGGGCGATTTTACGATGAGCCTGATGGAGGCGGTGCTGCCGTCGATCCTGCCCTTGCAACTCAAGGCGCTGGACGCTCCGAACATGGTGATGGGCCTCCTTCTGGTGACGGTGCCCAGCACCATGAACTTCCTGATCAATCCGATTGTGAGTTTTCGGAGCGACCGGCACCGCGGACGGTGGGGGAGGCGGATCCCCTTCCTCCTCGCGCCCACGCCCTTTATTGCCGCGACGCTTGCGGGCATCGCCTATGCCCCGGAGATCGGCACATGGGTTCACGGGCTGGTGGCCAGCCACGGAGCCTTCGGCAGGAATACTATCATTATCGGCACGATCGGCCTGCTGCTCGTGATCTTTCAGTTTTTCAACATGTTCATCTCGTCGGTTTATTACTACCTCTTCAATGACGTCGTTCCGGCCGCCTACCTGGCGCGCTTTATGGCCGCATTCCGGGTGGTCGGCACCCTGGCCGGCATGACCTTCAACTATTTTGTGTTCCCCCACGCGCAGACGCACATGCGGGAGATCTTTCTGGGGGCCGCCGTGCTGTATTTTGTCGGGTTCATTTCCATGTGTTTTGGCGTGAAGGAAGGCACGCATCCGCCGCCGCCACCTCTGGTTGGAAACCGCACCGGCATTTGGGCCGGGCTGGAGACGTATTTCCGGGAATGCTTCACGCACCCCTATTACCTGAACATCTTTGCCTACGGGGCGCTGATGCAGGTGGCCAACGCGTGTGGATTTGTCAGCACGCTGTTCTATCTTCATCTGGGAATTTCCCTGGACCAGCTCGGAAAGTTCAACACCTGGATCGCCATCCCGGGACTGATCCTCATCCTGCCCTTGGGGGTGTTGTGCGACCGGCTCCATCCCATCCGGGTCGTGATCTGGACCGTCCTGTTTCTGCCGGTCGTTTCGATGTTGGCTTTCTTCATGGTTCACGATTTCCGGAGCATGGTGCTCGTGACGCTCCTCTCGTTTCCCATCATGCAATTTCTTGGAGCCGCCAATTTCCCCCTCCTGTTTCTGATCTTTCCGAAGGAACGGTTCGGCCAATTCGGATCGGCGGAGGCGATGGCCCGATCGATCACAACGATCCTTGGCAGCGTGGTGGCGGGATTTTTCCTGGATTCCATGAAGAACCTCTATCACGGCAATGAGGAATACTACCGGTGGATGTATGTCTGGGCCGCCGTTTTTCAGGCGCTCGCATGCTTCTTCGTGTGGCGGGTCTATGCGGGATGGAAAAAGCATGGCGGACTTCACCATTACAAGGCGCCTTCCGCGAATGTCCCCTTGCTTGCTTCACGGATCCTTAGCTAACATTTCTTGCTATGATTATCGCTAATAAAACTTCGGATGGTGGGGACGGGAGACCCGGGGGCTGCGACGGGGAGAATGGGCGCATCCCCAATTTCAGCCCCCAGGAGATGTTCATCCGTATGGCCGGCGAACACATCCCATCGTATGCCTTCTCGAAGCATCAAGGAACGTTTTGCGAATGGAGGAATGCCGCCCTGCCCGAAGTGCTCCGCACACTCGGGCGTTGGCCGGAGGCCGTGCCTGCCAACCCGGAATTTCAAGTCGAATGGCTCGACCGAGGCGTGCGGAAGCGCCGCTACTGGATAGACGTCGGCCCGCATGCCTCCGCCGCGCTTCAAGTCAACTTGCCGGGCGATCTGGTTGATGGCGAAAAACGTCCGGCCCTCCTGTGCTGGCACGGTCACGGCACCCATGGGAAGGATCCGGTGATGGGCAACGCCGGCAGCGATGCCGTGAAGGAAGACATTCGGATTTACAACTATGACTATGGTCACCAGATGGCAGAAAAGGGATTTGTGACCTATGCGATCGACTGGATCGGTTGCGGTGAGCGCAGCGACTCGCTCAAGCCGCACTTTCTTTCCACGGCGGGGGGGCGTGACTGGTGCAATCTCTATTACCTGCATGCGACGATGCTCGGCATGACGAGTCTTTCCATCAATCTGGCTCACGGCCGCGCCGCCACGGATTTCGTCGCGTCGTTGCCCGAAGTCGATGCCGACCGGCTGGGGGTCATGGGATTGAGCGGAGGTGGCACCATGGCCTTGTGGACGGCGTTGACCGATCGCCGTTTTCAGGCGGCGGAGATCATTTGCTACAGCGACCTCTGGGCGCTCTTCGGCATCCGCGACATCAACTATTGCGGCATGCAGGTCGCCCCGGGCCTTTTCGGACTCGTGGATTTGCCCGACTTGCAGGGGCTTCTCGCCCCGCTTCCACTGCTGGTCGATATCGGCACCTACGACACCTGTTTCCATGTGGACAATGCCATGTCCTGCTTTCGCCAGGTGGAACGGATCTACGAGGCGGCCGGTTCCCGCGAACGTCTTCAGCTCGATCTTTTTCCCGGCAACCACGCCTGGGGCGGCCGCTTGTCCGAGCGGTTCTTCAAGCAGTATCTCGGGAAGCAATAATAGTCCCCGGTTTCGGCCCCGCGAACTGCCGGTATTGGCGCACATCCAGGCAGCCGGCCGGGCGGGTGAAGGGGAGGAGACCGGACTCGTGCAGCATCCGACCGGTTTCGGCGCAGTGGGCGATGGCCGGTTCGATGCCGGTGATTGCCACTCCCCTTTCGCCTTGATTTTCAAAGCGCTCGATGTGCTCGGCGGGCACCGGCATGATGGGGGTCGCTTCGGAGGCTGCGTTCACCAGCAAGACCTGGGCACGCGCGGTCTCCAACGTGCTGCCGAGGCGTGTCTCCTCCGGGAGGCCTCGCACCATCCGAGCGAATCGCCCGACAACCTCCAGCCCCGGATCCGCCGAAGCGGCGAGCCTCTCATGCGTCCCGCCCGCTTCGATGTCCGCGCCATCGCCGGTATAGAGCAGCCGTCCGCGTGTTCCTTCGAGCCGCAGGATCGGGCCGCGCATGCCGCGACACGCGTGGGTCAGCAGGACCAAAAACGTCACGCCACCCGGCAGGTGTGCCCGCAGGCTGATTGTATCGAAGTTTTCGATTGCATGCGCCCGATACAATTCCACCTCGACCCGTTCCACTGCGGCGCTTGACGGCAGGGTCGGGCCGAGCAAAAACAGCGCGAGGTTGACAAAATGCGCCAGCGCATTGTTGGCCGGGCTGTCCATCACCCACTCATCGTTTTGTTTGAACCGACCGGCCCAGGGGCTGCGCTGGTAATACTCTTGCGAGCGGGACCAGCAGGCGTGGAGGACCGCGTGACGCACCGTGCCGAGGAGCCCCCCGCCCAGCCTCTGTTTCAAATGGGTCGTGAGAGGGTCAAACATGTGCTGAAATCCCACGGCGACCGGCATCCCCGCCCGATCGCGCGCGGCGATCATCGCGTCCACATCCTGCACAGAGCCAGCCGCCGGCTTTTCCACCAGCACCGCCTTGCCCGCCGCCAAGGCACGTTCCGTGAAGGATCGGTGCAACGGAATAGGCAGCGGCAACCACACCGCCTCGATGTCGGGGTCGGCAAGCAGATCATCCACATCGGTAAAAGTCATGATCCCGCGCTGGCGCAACTCGGCCAGCCGCGGCGCATGGGTGATCGTGTCCGGTTCGGCCATTGCGATCAGCCGAACGCCCGGCTGGCACAAACCTCCCGTCCTGAGCACAAGATCGGTAATCACACCCGCAAAACCGCCCGCACCAACGATGGCCAGCCCGACACTGCTATTCGTCAACCGGTCGCAACGAGGCGTCATCAAACCAAACGGCACCACCGTCCCCCTTGATCGCGAAAACGACCATCAAGCGCGAAGCGTCTTGGGTCAGCTCAAACTCGTGCGTGCTTTCCTCCCAGCTCGAGGGAACCGGCTTCCATTCGGTCGCAACGCCACTCAGCCACTCTGTTCCCTTCCAGATGCCCACGTAAGCCTGGTATTTGGTTCCCTCTCCCACATCGCCGCACACCCGGTAGCGAAACGCATATTTTTGCCCCTGCTTTGGCTCGACGATATTCTGCGCAACATGCAGGGAACCCTCTTCACCGCGCGTGTCGAGCTTGACACACAAACTGCCGCCTGCACCGGCATGCTCGTCCGGGGCTACGCGTTTAGGATCGGACGCCTCCCAGCCGGCAGGTTGACCGCTGGCGACCTCCTCAAACCCCGGATTCACCAACAACTCAGGTTGGTCAGCGGCCTGTGCAACCAGCCCCGTTGCCCAGAGCAGGGCGACCACTGCGGCGCATCCCGCTCTTCGGGTTAAGATGTCTTGTGCGCGATTTTTCAGGGTCATCGGTATGCAGGGAAATCCGGTGCTGCTTGGTTCGGTTCCGAATGTTCAAACCATGTTAGAGATTCTTCAGGCCCGGGAAGCGGCGCGCCTCATCGTCACCACAACAGTTAAACCCAAGGCCGCCATCGCCCAGGTGGAGGGCTCCGGCACTGAGGAGACCGTCAGGTAATCCAGGCTGCCATTGAAGCCGGCGACCCCACCGCTGCGCGCACCGATAAAGAATGTGTCGTTCAGGAAAGTTTGGGCCGAGGCTGTAGGGCCCTGGAACCACGTGCTGCTTACTTCCACGTTATCAACAAAAAACTTCATCTGCGTGGTGCCGAGGTCGGACCCAGAAATTTCCACAGCATAGTCGTGTAAAACCGTCCCGACATCACCCGGCATCAAAGCGTATTTATTAATGACTACACCACTATTGCGCCTCGCAGTGGAGTCAAACTGGCCAGCCGCGAGCGGATCGTTGATCGCACCGAACATGCCGCCAGTTACAGAATTCGCATCGACACTCGACTCCCAGACAATCGCTCCAGCGGTTTGGCTCGTCACCATCCCCCACTCGACTCTTATTTCCGTGAATGGTGCCAGATTCAGCGTGGCCACCGTGTTCAAAATGGCCGAGCCATTAAACACTGCGCTGCCGCCATTACTGGCGCTCCATGTGACTCCCGAGTTTGCCAATGTATTGCCATTGCCCGACGAATCATCGAGCAACGTGGCGTTGCTGGTGAATTGCCAGTCGGCAATGACCGCCGCTTGGACGCCTGCCAGATTGACCATGGCAGCCACGGCAGCCGCCACTCCTATCTGAATCATCTTCCTTGTGTTAGTTTTCATATTCATTTGTTTGTTCTATTGCTGGGGTTATGTCAGGCAGGCATCCTTCGTGGATGCCTGCCAGTTTTCTGCCGCTGAGGCAAAAGTTTTTCTTTCCGCGAAAACTACCGGGCAGGGCATCACCACTTCCGTCGGCTCAAAGCTCCGCGAGGCGATCCTCTCGATGAGCAGTTCCGCCGCCCGCTCGCCCATCCGCATGAAATCCGGCCGCGTGGTCGGGAAGGACTCCCCCCACTTTTCATCATGCAAATCGTCAAAGCCCACCACCACCATCTCGTCCGGCACAGACAACCCGCTGGATCGAAGATACTCGATGCTGGCCTCGGCATACGGATCGTATGGTGTGATCAAGGCCGTGGGCCTCGGATTCAGCGCCAGCATCCGTTCGAGCGCCTCGATATGGCCTTCCGTCATCGGCCCCTTGCCATCGAATGCCAGCACCCGCTCCGGCAAGAACGGCATCCCGGCATCCTCCAATGCCCGCCGATACCCGGCCAGTCGTTCGTCCACGGAACGATAAGTTGTGGCATACTTCAGAAAGGCAATGTCGCGGGGCCCCTGCGCGAGCAGGTGGGCGGTGATTTCCCGGCCGGCCTGGAAGTTGTCGAAGAGGAAATGCGGCCGCTTCATCGCCGGCTGGTAAAGGTCCACCACTACAATGGGAAAATCCTGGAACTCCTGCGCCAAATACTCCTTCCCGGCGGGCCGGTATGGCGTCGGATACAGCACCACGCCCTGGACGCCATGCTCGCGCATGGAGGCGATCTTCTGCCGTTCGATCTCTGCATCCCACCCCGTGCTCGCGGCTTCCACAGCATAGCCGCTCCGGCCGGTCACAAACTCAATCCCCTCAAAAACCCGGTGCGAGAGCACTGGACGCAAACTCGGGGTGACATAGCCAATCTGCGGTTTTTGCCGGTCTTTCTCCTGGTCGGAGCACTTTTCGATCGCCGCGATGTATATCCCGCTGCCCTGCCGCTTGGTCACCCAGCCTTCGGCCGCCAAGGCTGCGATCGCCTTGCTGATCGTGGGACGGCTGACCCCGTATCGCATCTCCAACTCGCGCTCGGTGGGCAGCTTCTCACCCACGCGCACGCCTGGCTGACTCAGGAAATCCTTTAGGAGATTGTCTCGCAGGTATTGATATCTCGGCTTCATCAGGAAATGGCTTGCGCTATTTGATTGGAATTACCAATATCGTGGCGCGATGTCAAATTCTTATTTTCTAAACTTTTGCGGCCCCGATACAGATGTTTGCAGGCCATTTCCCCTCCAGCCAAAGACCAACCTGTCAGGCATCGGGAGCTCTCCCGCGCCAGCTCACCTGCGGTGCGAGTATTTCGACAATCCGCTCGGCCTCGATGAGCCGCATCCGCGTTTGTCGTGGCAACTCAACGACCCGCGACGAGGGGCGCGCCAGATCGCGCATCAGATCCTGGTCGCCTCCTCGCCCGAGCTGCTGGAGGGAGAGCGCGCCGACTTGTGGAATCCCGGACGGGTTTGCTCCCACCAGAATGTTCACATCGAGTATGATGGAAAAAAGCTGCGTGCCCGGCAGCGCTGCTACTGGAAAGTGCGAATCTGGAATGAGCAAGGCCAGATGTCACCGTGGAGCGAGATGGCCTTCTGGGAAATGGGCTTGTTGAAGCGCTCCGACTGGAAGGCTCAATGGATCGCGAGCAGCGCGCCTGTCTCACCTGACCGGAGCGAGCCGTGTCCGCATCTGCGCAAACCGTTCGCGCTCCGCGGCCCGGTCGCGCAGGCGCGTCTCTACGTCACTGCGCTTGGACTCTATGAGTTTTGGATCAATGGCCAGCGCGTCGGTTCGGACCACTTCACACCCGGCTGGACCGACTATCACATCCGCGCACAATACCAGACCTATGATGTGACCGCATTGCTTCAAGAAGGCGGCAACGCGCTGGGAGCGATTCTCGGTGACGGGTGGTATAGCGGCTACCTCGTCTGGGAGAGCAATCGCAATGTCTATGGCGACACGCTCCGCCTGCTCGCGCAACTCGTGGTCGAGTATGCCGACGGGCGGACAGAGACAGTCGCCACCGACGATTCCTGGAAGTGCGCCACAGGAGCGATCCTGGCCTCGGACATCTACCATGGAGAAACCTACGACGCGCGGCGGGAGCTGCCGGGGTGGAATGAGACGGGATTCGATGATCGCAAGTGGAAGTCGGTGAAAGTGAGCGGCCCGAACCGGATCCACCTCAATGCCTCGGCCTCGCCGAGGGTGCGCACGATCGAAGAAATTCAGCCCATGGGAGTGACGGAGCCGAAGCCGGGGGTCTTCGTATTCGACCTCGGCCAGAACATGGCCGGCTGGGCGCGGCTGCGGGTCGCGGGTGCGGCGGGCACCACAGTCACCCTGCGTTTCGCCGAAGTGCTCAACCCGGACGGCACGGTTTACATAGCCAACCTGCGCACAGCGCAATGCACCGACCAATACACTTTGAAAGGCGGGGACCCGGAGACCTATGAGCCGCGCTTTACGTTCCACGGGTTCCGGTATGTCGAGGTCACCGGATATCCCGGCACCCCCGGCGTCGATGCCATCACCGGCGTCGTGCTTTACTCCGACACGCCGACGACCGGCACATTCGAGTGCTCGAACCCGATGCTCAACCAGCTTCAGCACAACATCCAGTGGGGGCAGAAAGGCAACTTCCTGGACGTGCCCACCGATTGCCCGCAACGCGATGAACGGCTCGGATGGACGGGCGACGCCCAGGTGTTCATCCGCACGGCCGCGTTCAACGCGGATGTGTCCGGATTTTTTACAAAGTGGCTCACGGACCTCACCGATGCGCAATCGCCCCTGGGCACATTCCCGCGTGTCGCCCCCGACGTGCTCCGTGGCAAGAGCATTTTGGGGCCATACCAGGAAGACGGCGGCGCGGCGTGGGCCGATGCCGGCGTCATCTGTCCGTGGATGCTCTACCTCTGCTACGGCGACCGGCGGATCCTCGAACGCCACTATGCGGCGATGACGCGCTATGTGGAGTTCCTCGCGAAAGTGGATCACCGCGCCCGCCATGGCTTCGGCGACTGGCTCAACATCGAGGACAACACCCCGAAGGATCTCATCAGCTTTGCATTTTCCGCACACAGCACGCAGCTCATGGCCCGGATTGCCGGGGTGCTCAGCAAGAAGAGCGACGAGAAAAAGTTTCTCCTCCTGCTCAAGCGGTTGAAAACCCGGTTCCAACAGGAGTTTCTGACCTCGACCGGCCGGCTTGTCGGCGACTCGCAGACAGCGCTGGTGCTGGCCTTGCAGTTCGATCTCGTGCCGGCCGAATTCCGCGCGCGGACAGCGACCCGCCTGGTGGAGCGTATCCGGGAACGGAATGACCATCTCACGACCGGGTTCGTCGGCACGCCGCACCTGCTGTTTGCCCTGGAGCAGTCCGGCCATCTCGATCTCGCATACAAGCTCCTGCTGAACGAGGACTTCCCGTCGTGGGGCTACCCGATCAAACATGGCGCGACGAGCATGTGGGAACGCTGGGACGGCTGGCGGCACGACACCGGGCTTCAGGATCCCCAAATGAACAGCTTCAACCACTATGCCTACGGCGCGGTGGGCGAATGGTTATACCGCTGCGTGGCGGGGTTGGACATCGACCCCGCCGAGCCGGGCTACAAGCACATCCTCATCCAGCCGCGCCCCGGCGGCAGCCTGACTCATGCAAAAGCCAGCTACGACTCACTCTACGGACGCATCGCCGTGCAATGGCGCTCCAGCAAAAAAGAATTCACACTCGAGGCGTGGATCCCCGCAAATACCCGTGCCACCCTGACCCTCCCCTGTGGTGTATCCAATACCATCACCGAGGGCGGGCAAGCGCTCGCCACGGCAAAAGGCGTCACCGGCATTCGCCGCCGCGCCGACCATACGATCTGCAGCTTGGATTCCGGCCACTATCACTTTCGATGCCCGCGGAATGCCACATCACGCAAGCAGCAAACATGAAAAAAGCCGGTCAATTGCGACCGACATCGCCCGCGCGGATTCCCATCGGCCCAACGCGCCGGGATTTTCATCTCTGCCTGACTCCACCGGTCATCGAAAGCGAGCCGGAACTGCTCGACCTCGCCCGCGCGGCCGGCGTGGAAACCGTCTGGCTGGCCGGGTTTTTCTACGGTTTCCGACCGTATTCGCGCGAGCAGATCGTCAAGGCGCAGCGCCTCGCCGCCCGCGCCGGACTACGCGCGGAACTTCTCACCCTGCCGCTCGGGCACCCCGGCGATTCGCTCGGATCGCGCGACGGAGAATTTCCCCTCGCGCCGCCGGAACACTGGCGCCTCGGCGAACGGTTCGATGGAAAACTCCACACCGGCACCTCGTTGCACGAGCCCGCCACGAAGGAAAACATTGCGGCACTGAGCGAGCTTCGCGGGCTGGGTTTTCACAGCGCGTTTCTGGACGATGATTTTCGGCTCGCCTGCGCTCCCGGCCAGATCGGAGGCTGCTTTTGCGAGGAACACCGCGCCGAGTTTCTCCGCGTTCATCACTTCCCCCATTCGCAGTGGATCCAACTTCTCGACGACGTGCGCGAGCGACGGCTCACCGGGCTACTGCGCTCGTGGGTGGACTGGACCTGCGACCAGCTCACCGAATCTTTTCACGCCCAGCAACGCGCCTTCGACGGCGAACTCGGCAATATGATCATGTATCTCGGTGCCGAGAAGGCCGGCATCCGCTTGAGCGACTATCGCCACACGTTCACGCGCGTGGGGGAATGGATGTTTGATGATGCCATGTTCGGCCCAGTGAAAGGCAAGACGGACGAATTGTTCAGCACGCTTTTTCACCGCCGCTTCAGCGAGCCCGACCGCGCCTTCAGCGAAACCACGGCATTCCCGGCGGACCGGCTCTCGGCGGCGCATCTCGCCGCGAAGCTCACCATCTCCACCATCGCCGATGTGCGGCACACGATGTTCATGAGCGGCCTCACGCCATTCCCCCGCGCGCACTGGAACACGCTTGCTCCCGCCATGCGCGAACAGGCCCGATTGCACGAGCTCGTCGCCGGCCACCAACCGCGCGGCCCGTTCAAACACGTCTGGGGCGAGGCGCAACGTTACGTGGGCGATGATCAGCCGTTCAGTCTCTGGCTGGCAGCGGGCGTGCCATTTGAAGTCGTCGAGGAGCCCGCGCCCGACGGCTGGAACTTTCTCTCGGACTTCGATGCGCGCGAGCTCCTGCACGATCCGGCGTTCTGCGGCCAACTGGTTTGTCGCGCGCATCCCCCCGGGAGCCGGATGCCATTCGAGGTTGTTCCCGAAACCCTCGACGCGTTGTTCCGTTTCAAGCAAAGCATCCGCCCCTCGCTCGCGAACATGCCGGTGGTCGAGGAGGCGACCCCGGTGGTTTGCGCATGGTATCCCTCGGCCGAGCGCGTGCTTCTGTGGAATCTTCTGCCGGAACCGCGCCGCGTCAGGGTCGGCTTCCGCAGGGATCATCGAACCGTTGAGCTCGGCCCGCTGGGCAGCGTGGTGCTGGAGGGGTTCCCCTATTGACCCTTTTTTGCGGTCATCGCGTGCACATGGGCGGAGGGAGCAAGGCCCTCAAGGCGTTTGAAGCAGCGGGAGAACTGGAACTCGGACGAAAAGCCCAGGCGGCCGGCGGTTTCTTTCACCGAGAATCCGTCCTGGACGAGCAGGCGCTTGGCGGCCTCCATTTTCAGTCGGAGAATCGTGTGGTGCGGAGATTCGCCGGCGAGCCTGCGGTAGCCGTGGGCGAAAGCTGACAGACCGAGGTGCACATGCGCGGCCAAGTCCGCGACGCGCAGCGGCTCGCCGATGTGGGAGCGGATGTAATTTTCCACTTCTGCAGGCATGTCATTTTTGCGGTTTCGCGGCGCGGACGCCCTCACGATCCTGAGAAGGGGAGCGACGGGGTGGGATGTGACGACAAAAGCAAGAAGTGAGAGGAAGGACGCTTGCGCGAGCCATTGGAATCCCGATTTTCGGTGGAAAAGAATCTCGCTGATGCGCTTCAGATGGTCCGCCATGATTTGCTCGGGATCCTGGAAATGGCAGTAGCCGGCGCGTTCGGTGAGGGCGAGCAGAGTGTCCCGCATCTGGCCGGTGGCCGTGAACAGCACCCACGACTCGTAGGCCCCCCTGCCCTGCTCCTGCCATTCCTCAAACCGCAGCCTGGGACGGTAGAGCGCCCCGGTCCCCGCCTTCCGGGTGAAGGACACACCCCCGATGCGATGCGGTTGGTCGGACTGCGTGATATCAAGCGCCCAGAAATCCCAGCGGGACACCCACCAGCGGGCGACGGGGAATGGCGTGATGCCCGAGTTGGAGGAATGCAGCCAGGCTTGGAGAGCTTGGGTGGGTTTGCTGAGGTGTCCGCCGAGGCGCATGGTTGTCAAATTGCAGAAAATGATATGCTTTTCGCAATATATGCCATTCCCGTTTATTGTCATTCCCGGAAAATTGGCCGCATGACACTTTCAGGAAAAACCTGTTTGATTACTGGTGGAGGAAGTGGCATCGGACTGGCGACCGCGCGGCGATTTGCGGAAGAAGGCGCGTGCGTCTGGGTGGTCGGTCGGTCGCAAAAAACACTGGACGAGGCCGCATCCCTGATCGGCAGCGATTGCACCGCCCACGTGTGCGATGTTGCCGACGCCACTGGAATTGAGGCGCTTCTCGAATCGATGCCGGCGCTGGACGTATTGGTCAGCAACGCGGCGGTCAGCTTTCCGGTCGACCCGCTGGCGGATCCGATCGAGCAATGGCGCAAAATGATTGAGATCAACATGTGGGGAACGGTCAACGCCTGTCGCGCGGCCGGGAAGCGGATGATCCGCGACGGACGAGGCGGACGGATCGTGATTGTCAGTTCGATCCTTGGAGAACTTGCCGAGCCAGGCAGCACGCCCTATGGCATGGCGAAGGCGGCCATCAACCAGTTGGCCCGGCAGTTGGCCGGTGAATGGGCGGTGCATGGCATTCTGGTCAACGTCGTTGCTCCGGGATTTGTGCTCACCCCGATGAGCATGGTGTCGGGCCAGAACGAACTCGAAAGCGAATGGTGCAAGCAGTTCTTCTTGAATCCGGAGCGTCCCCGAGTTCCGTTGCTCCGCGCTGGCGAGCCCGGAGAGATCGCCGAGGCGATCCTGTTCTTCGCCAATCCCCGCAACACCTATTGCACCGGAGCCGTCCTCACGGTGGACGGCGGTTTGACCATAAAATTCTGACCATCTGTGATCACGCACCCCACAAAAGCCCGAATCTTCCGTTCCGGCTTCCGCGCGTTGCAACTGTCCAACGCATTTCTCTCCGTGGAAATCGTGCCGGACCTGGGAGCGCGCATCGTGAGTCTGAAGAATCCACGCACCGGCAGGGAGTGGTGCTGGTATCCGGGATCCGAGGCGCGACTTTACTCGAACAGCTATGGGGATTTGTTCTCCGACAGCCCGCATGCGGGATTCGACGAATGCTTCCCGACCATCGAGCCTTGTGATCTGAACGGCCGCCATTTGCCCTGTCATGGCGAGGTTTGGTGCGAGCCTTGGGCACTTGACCAAGGGGCTTGGGAGCAGGGAATTATCTCCACGACCATCTCATGCCGCCAGTCTCCTTTTGAGCTGAATCGGCAGGTGTCGCTTCATGGCAATCAACTGCACCTCTTCTATGTCCTGAGGAATCTGGGAAGTGCTCCCGAACCCTATCTCTGGGCGTTTCACCCGATGATTCGTGTGCATGCGGAGGACCGTCTGGAATTGCCCCAAGAAGTGGCGAGCTTGCAGATTGAGGGAGCCAAAGGCAGTCCCTCGGATTCGGAGGGCTCCGAATGGGCGTGGCCCTCGCCATTCCCTGGTTTTCATCTGGACCGCTTTGATCTCGGAGCGAACCAGTGCGCCACGGTCAAGGGGTTCACCGGGAAGTTGAACTGCCCCCGTGCGCGCATTGCAAATCGTGTCAGTGGGGAGTTTCTGGAAATGTCCTGGGATGCCGAGCGGAATCCCTTTCTCGGAGTTTGGATCAACCGGGGAGGCTACCAGGGGTTCCAAAATGTGGCGGCCCTCGAGCCCACGAACGGGCAAACAGATTTTTTAAGCAAACACCATGCGAGTCCTCATCTGCCCGCAGGCGGGACGTGCTCTTGGAGCATGACAATCGCTTTGGGTGGGAATCTCCAGTAGAACACAAACCCACGCCGTTCCTCACCCACATATATTTATCCCATGAACGAACCCGTTACATCCATCCCAGCCATTCCGCCATGCGCGAATCTGGCGAACTCAACCATCCACACCATCAAGAGCATTCGGGCGATTCCACTCTTCGGCATTCCCTACACGGATTGGCCGGCACGCTTCGGTGCCAGGGAGCAGACGCGAACACTTATAGAGGTTGTCACCGACAGCGGCATCGCCAGTCTGGGCAGCGTCTATACGTCGGCGGCGCTTGTGGAGGCTTCGCTGCAACTGCTGCGCCCGCTGTATGAGGGGGCCAGCGCGATTGATCCGCTGGCCACGGCCGAGTTGTTGCATCAAAATACGTTCTGGATGGGCCGGGGCGGCAGCATCACCCATACCATCAGCGGCATTGACATGGCGTTGTGGGACATTTTGGGAAAAGTCACCGGCCAGCCGATCTGGCGGCTACTGGGTGGACGCTTTCGCGACCGGGTCAAACCGTATGCTTCCATGTTGATGGAGGAGCCGGAGAAGATGGCCGACAAGCTCCAGGCGGCCCATGCGCGCGGCTTTCGGGCGTTCAAGATCGGCTGGGGGCCATTTGGCCGGCGCGATGCGAAGACCGACGAGGCGATTGTCCGGGCGGCCCGCGAGGCGATTGGGGGGGAGTGTGAGCTGATGGTGGATGCCGGTGGATCCGACGCGTATTGGCCCCACGGATACAAGTGGGCGCTCGACAAGGCGAAGATGCTCGCCGGTTACGACGTGGTTTGGTTCGAGGAACCTCTCCGCCCGGATGACCTGCAAGGCTATGTCGAACTGACTCGCCATGCCGCGGTCAAAATCGCTGGCGGGGAGTGCCTGACCCGTCGGCAGAGCTTTCTCCCCTGGATCGAGCAGCGGGCCGTCGATTTCATTCAGCCGGACGTGACCAAAGTCGGCGGGCTCAGCGAGCAGCACCGCATCGGCCAGTATGCCGACGACCACTCCATCATGGTCGTGCCACACGGCTGGAACACCGGTGTCGGGCTGGCGGCCGACCTGCATCTGACTGCCGCCGCCGGCAATGCGCGCTGGGTGGAATTCCTCACTCCCGAGCCCTACATGGACGACGTGTTCGCCCAAGCAGTCCAACTCGAGGACGATGGCAATCTGCGCGTGCCCGACGGTCCCGGCTACGGCTTTGAGTGGAACGTCGAAGGAATTCAACGCCTCAGCGATGGAGTGGTCCTCACGCCTTCCACCCTCTGATGGCCGGTCAAATCTCCAAACCTCGCCAACTCCATATGAACATTCTCTTTGTTGGTGCCCATCCCGATGACATCGAAATCTACGCCGGCGGCACGGCCGCACTATACGCGCGGGCCGGGCACAAGGTGTTTTTCTGTGTTGCGACCAATGGCAATGCGGGGTCGAGCACGTTGCCGCCGGATGAAATTGCGGCGATCCGCCGGGGCGAGGCCCAGCGCGGCGCGGATGTGATCGGGGCCGAACTGATCTGGCTCGATTTTGAGGATGAATTCCTGTTCGACACGCGCGAGACGCGTCTGGCGTTTATCGAGGCGTTCCGCCAAGCGGACCCCGATGTGGCATTTTGCCACTCGCGCCAGGACTACAACCCCGACCACTCGATCAGCGGCATGATTGTGGACGAGTGCGTTCACATGGCGGGCATTCCGAATATCCGCACCGCCTCAGCCCCGACGGCCAAGGAAAAAATCCCGCATGTTTACTTCATGGACACGCCTGCCGGCGTCGGATTCGAACCGGAGATTTACGTGGATATCACAACCTCCCTCGATACCAAGGTGAAGATGGTGAAAGCGCACGAGAGCCAGGACGGATGGATGAAGGACATCTTCGGCTACGAACTCGAGGCATTTCTTGAAGTGCCCGCACGGTTTCGCGGACTCCAGGCGGGATGTCCGATGGCAGAGGCCTTCCGTCCGAGCTACCGCTGGGGCCGGATGTTTCTCGAACACGATTTGCCGGTTTCTCAGAAAAGCGGCATTCCGGCCCCACGCGAGCAGCGGAGCGATAATTCCTGAAGACCATGAAAACCCACATTGCAAAAACCAAGCAGGAGACCGGGGCCGCAGCGGCGGCGCTCGGAGCAAAACTCATCCGCGAAGCCCTCCGGAAAAAGGGAAAAGCGAACCTCATCGTGGCGACCGGGGCCTCGCAGTTCGAAATGATCGAACAGCTCATCAAGGAGCCCCGGATTGACTGGACGCGCGTCACGGCATTTCACCTCGACGAATATGTCGGCATGCCGATCACGCATCCGGCTTCGTTCCGGAAATATCTCTGGGAGCGCCACAAGGCGGCCTGGTGTTTTCTCGACACGGGATCGGCTTCGCTCCTCTGAGCCATGCGCATCGAAAAATTCTCTCTCGGGGTCGGCGACCGGTTCGGGCGCGAGGGTGTCGCGCAGTTGGCCGCCCTGCAAAAGGCGGCCGAAACCGGCGTCGAAGTCATCCCGGTCTGGAACAAGTCGAACCGCGAACACACGTTGATCGGCAGCACGCCGGCCGATACCCGAAGCGCCGCCGACGCGGCGGTGAAAGCCGCCGGATGGCAGGCTCCCTATCACCTGGATGCCGACCATATCGGGCTAAAAACCGTGGACCGGTTTCTTCCACACTGCGATTTTTACACGATCGACGTCGCCGACTTTATCGGGCAAGCGGCAGAGCCGGCGGATCATTCCGCAGTCCGGGATTCCCTCCGCCCGCTGATCGGGAGGACCTTTCCGGGACTCGGGCAGGATCAGCCCCTCGATGAGGGCGCGTTGGAGGGTTTTCTGCGCGCTTACTCGCTGGCGATACTCGAGGCCGGGAAAATCTACCGCCACATCGAATCCGCCCGGGGAAAAGACAACTTCATCGCGGAAGTCTCGACGGATGAAGCCGAGACGCCGCAGTCGCCCCTCGACCTGTTTCTCATCCTCGGGGCTCTGGCAGGCGAGGGCGTGCGAGTGCAGACGATTGCCCCGAAGTTTTCCGGACGGTTCAACAAGGGCGTGGATTATGTGGGAAACGCGGGGCAGTTTGCGCGCGAGTTCGAGCGCGACCTTGCTGCGATCAGCGCCGCAGTCGCCGAATTCGGGCTGCCGCAAAACCTCAAAATCAGCGTGCATTCTGGCAGCGACAAATTCTCGCTCTACGCCCCCATGCGGGGACTCCTAGAAAAGCACGACGCGGGACTCCACCTCAAGACGGCCGGAACAAACTGGCTGGAAGAAGTCATCGGCCTGTCTCTCGCGGGAGGCCCCTGTCTCGATCTGGCCAAAGAAATTTACGCGAAAGCCTTCAGCCGGATTGACGAGCTGAGCCAGCCCTATGTCACGGTCATAGACATCAGGCGCGACCAACTCCCCGATCCAGCCGTTGTTTCAGGATGGGACGGCAAAGCCCTTGCAGCCGCCTTGACCCACGAACCGTCGGACCCGCGATTCAATTCCTCGCTCCGGCAGCTCATCCATGTGAGCTTCAAAATCGCGGCGGAAATGGGGCCGGTTTATCTGGAGGCCATCGACTCAGCGCACGCCACGATTACCGCATGCGTGACAAACAATCTCTACGACCGGCACATCAAGCCCCTCTTTATCGGGTGAAAACCAGCCTGTTTGATATCCAGGTCAACGGGTTCGCGGGCGTGGATTTCCAGCGGCCTGATTTGTCTGCCGCCGATCTCCGGCACGCGGTGGACGGGCTGGCCGCGCACAAAACCCTGAGGTTTTTCCTGACGCTGGTCACTGACGGAATCGGCTCGCTTTGCGCAAAGCTGCAAAACGTCGAACGGATCCGGTCCGCCGATCCTCTCGTCGCCGAAGCTGCCTGCGGGTATCACATCGAGGGTCCGTGGCTTTCGCTGGAGCCCGGATACCGTGGCGCTCATGACCCCCGGCACATGGGATTGCCAAATATCGCGGATTTCGACCGCCTTCAGGAGGCCGCCGGCGGCCATATCAAACTGCTGACCCTGGCTCCAGAGCAGCCGGGCAGCGCGGAGGTCATTCAACATGCTGTGAGTTCCGGCGTGCAGATTTCCCTCGGCCACACGAATGCCTCGAATGCCGTGATTGACGCGGCCATCGGGGCGGGCGCTAGATTTTGCACGCATCTCGGGAACGGCGTTCCCTCCGAATTGCCGCGGCATGCCAACGTGATCCAAAGGCTTCTCGCGCGCGACGAGTTGACCGCATTTTTCATCCCCGACGGGATTCATCTGCCGCCATTCGTCCTGAAAAACTTCTTCCGCGCGAAGCCGTGCGGAAAGGCTCTTTTTACGACCGACTGCATGGCGGCGGCAGGCGCACCTCCGGGGAGATATCATCGGCGAACTCCAAGCCCTGTTCGCTCGCCACAACGCCGGGGCAGCCCTCTGCACGAAGGCCGTTTTCAAGCCAAGGAATGAATTCCACACCGTCCGCCATAAGCTGTATTCAGCGGAGGAGAATATGGAGATCGATAAAGTGGTGCCGGTGGCGGCGAGCGTGAAGACGAAACTCGGGAGGGGCGGAGTTGGCGATGAATCGTAAACCTCGGAAATCCTGATTACTCCGGCGCGACGTAGGCCGCATCGCCTCCGAGTTTTTTATATTTTAGAAAGACGACGATGTAGGTGGCGAGGCTGGCGGCGGCGATCAGGCTGGCGAGCAGGAAGACGTAGCGGTAGTTGTGGTTGATGCTTCCGATGAATACCCCGAGCGCGGGGGGAAGGATCATGAAACAGATGGCCGCGATGATTCCTGCCGCCGAGCCGAATTGCCCGAATTTCGCCATCGGCAATAGCCGCTGCCCGATCGAGGCCGTGCCCGTGAGGTAGCTTCCTGAAACGACTGTGTGCAGGACGAATGCAATGAAGAATGTCGAGACGGTTGTCGCAAAGACAAATCCATACAGGGTGACGGGCAGGTAAATGACCATGCTGGCCATACCCAGCCGGAGCGGATGAAAGCGGTCTGCAAGGATGCCGAGAGGGTAGGAGAAAACGAGCGAGAACGCGTAGGAAAGCGCCAGACTCTTGCCGTAGAGATCGTCGCTCATGCCCAGGCTCCGGGAGTGAAACACGCTGAACGTATTCACCGGTCCGAGAGCCAGCATGCCCAATGTTGTCGCCAGAAAAAGGCTGAGGTAAAACGGGTTGGAGTAGCATTCCTTGAGATAGGACAGCACGGGCGCGAGGATGTTCGCCCTGGTGATCGGGGCCGCCTTCTCTGGCGGGGGATACTCGCCCTCCTTGACCTTGAAACACATGAGCGCAAATCCGACGCCATAGAGCACGCCCAGCCCCACGAAGATTTCGCCCGAGCTATGAAAGGCAATCCGCATGGCGTCACATTCCGGTGTTTTTCCAAACCACCCAGACCGCAACAAAGACAATCATTGCGGCAAAAATGCGGCGGAGCGCAAGGGCCGGCAAGAAATCCTTGATCCACACCCCGGCGGTCATACCGATTGCCGCGCCGCCGAGAAAACAAGCGGCCGGTTCAACCGGGAGCGAAGGCGTCATCAGGAAGTTTGCGAAGAAGGCGGACGCACTGACGAGCGAGATCCCGACTAGGGACGTGGCGAGCGCTCGTTCAATCGGGAGTGCTGCCACGGCCAGCAGGGCGGGCACAACCAGGAAACCTCCCCCCACTCCAAACATTCCCGACAGGACGCCGGTAAGCACTCCTGCGACCGCCATCTTTCCGGCACAACTCCACCCGGAGTGGAGGCGTCCGTCGGGATGCCTCCGGCACCTGATCGCCGGGTGAAAAGCATCGTCCTTCCCCCGCCACATGCGCAGCCCGATAACGAACATGAGCCCGGCAAATAAAAGGAGGGAGACAGTTTGCGGCATCCCGGCACCGAGCCAGGCTCCGGCGGGAGCGCCGAAAATTCCGCCTGCTCCGAGAACCGTGCCCGCCATCCAATCGACCTTGTTGCGCTGCACGACCGATCCATAAACCGCAGTGAGCCCGACCACCGCAAGGGAAACCATGACGGCATCCCGGAACGAAAGCCCAAGCCCGTAGAGCAGCAGGGGAACAGCGAGCATGGAACCGCCTCCGCCGGTTAGACCGAGCGAGAGGCCCACGAGGCTGCCAAAGAGCAGTGCCATTCAGCGGCCCGCCACGCACCCCGGCTCGATGTGCGCAGCCCCTCGGGAACCATCCGGCATCGCCATGAATTTCCCTGAGGCCCGCACGGCGAGCAATCCCGCCTGGTGGACCTCCGCACAGCACAGATAAACCCCGTGGCGGTTCGACTCAACCCATCCGGTCACGTGCACCAGGTCGGTGACATTCACGCTTTGCAGGTAGCGGATCGTGAGTTCGGCGGTCACTCCGGCCACTCCTCTCGCGAAAAGCGCGTGAACAATCGCGCTGTCGAGAAGCGTGGCAATCACTCCCCCATGCACTCGATCCGGGTAACTCCGGAACGCGGCGGATGGCTGCCAGACCGCCGTCGCAACCCCGTCTGCCCCCACATCAAAATGCAAATTCAGCCCGCTGTGATTGCAGACCCCGCAGGCGAAACAATCGCGGTGAAGTTCTTCGAGAGCATCCGGAGCCTTTTCAGTGGTGGTCGCAGTCGTGTCCATCGTGATCATGATGAGCGCCATTGCAGCGGGAATTCTCTTTGTTTGCACGGGGCAATTTTCCCAGCAGGCAGGCTGTGGCCAGCTTGGATGGTTCCGACTCCCCGCCGGAAAGATAGGTTTCAATGCCAGCATCCGCAAGCATGAGCAGCGCCCGTTCGCCGATGGCCGAGGCGATGACGGCATCCATCTTTTGCGCGGCGAGCCACTCCGGCAGCGATCCCGGCTTGTGATCCGGCGCGGGGAGGAGTGCGCCCGCACCAACTGAGTCGGCATGGCGGTCCGCTTCAAAAACCAGAAATTCCCTCGCCCCTCCAAAATGCTCGGAGAATTGCCCCCCCGCCATTGGAATGGCGATTTTCATTGTTCCTTGTATCGGGTTTGGTTGATCTTTGACAAACATAGGAAATGAGCCTATGCCCATAACATCGCCTGTCAAACAGATTTCCCATGCCACGCCCGACCTGCCCGAGAAACATCTCCCATTCGCCTCCGGCCAACTATTTCAAGCCCGCTGGCATCCCGCTTCGGGACCTCGAAGAAGTCCTCCTCGCCGCCGACGAGTTGGAATCCCTTCGCCTCGCGGACTGCGAGGATCTCTACCATGTCGAGGCGGCCAAGCGCATGGGGATTTCGCGGCAGACCTTCGACCGGATTATTCGCCGTGCGAGGGGAAAAGTCGCCTGCGCTCTCGTTAAAGGTCTCGCCCTGCGGATCGAAAAAACTGGGTGATGCCGCGATTCAGCGGACTCCCCCGCAGCATCCGCCGGATGAAGAGGCCGCAAGGATTTTGTTGGCGTCTGCCGGACTGAGAACCGAGGGAGTATACTTCCCGCCTCTCGCTTCCAGATTTCTGACAAACGCCCGGAAATGGTTGCCGGAGGCGGCTTCCAGATTGGCGAAAACCGCCTTGTCCGAATCGGACTTCGACTCAGCCTGCATTTTGCGCAAATCGGCTATGTCGGTCTCTTCAATCAAAGCCCCCGCTCGCAGGGCAGCCACCTCGGACTTGCTCCCCTGATCGCGGAGTTTGTCGAAAAGGTCGTTCAACTCGGAAGTTGCAAATTTCCGGCCGCTGACACTCCGGGGAAGTGGCACCCGATTGTTCTTTAACACTCCGGACATCGCCTCGCGATGCATCTCCTCGGATCGCGGTATGTTCTGGAAAGGACGAACCTCCGGCCATTGCTTTCCAAAAGTGATATAGAGGTCATGCGCCAGGATTTCCTCTTCGTAAAGGGAAACCAAATTCCGATCTTTGTCGGCGGCGCGGGAAGTCGCTTTATCGGCCCCAATGGCTTGCGGCATGAGAACGCCGGAAAAGATTGAGGCAAGGAGGAGGGGGAAAGTTTTCATGTTTTGTCTCCAATTGAACCAACGCCCGTCAAACTCGCACATGTCGGCGAATAATACAACGGTGCGGTTCTTTGCGTTCAGACAAGCATTTCAAAAACGAAGGTTGCCCGCACCCCCTCGTAGTCGGCGTCCTCGGCGATCCTCGTTGGTCACGCTTTCGGGGTCGAACAAAACCCCATCATCCGGCACATCTGTCCGGCAAATCTCCGCAATGAGCGTCTGGTTGGCCGAAGAGCATGCCATCGGCGGAGTCACTGTCCGCATCTTCAGCCGGGAGAAAACTCTGGCCGACATTTTCAAATTCCGGAATCGGCTCGGAATCGAGACAGCGACTGAGGCACTCCGCAACTATGCCCGCAGCAAGCGGCGGCGATTCGACAAGGTTTTGGATTTTGCCCGCACGTGCCGGGTTGAAAAGGTGATGCAGCCATATTTGGAGGCGGTCGCGTGAGCGAACTCAAGAATATCGGGGCCTCGGTCCACCAACGACTCAAGAATGTGTCAAAAGAGTCGGGGCGTTCCTTCAATGACCTCGTTCAGTATTACGCGCTGGAAAGGTGGCTCTACCGATTGTCGCAGTCCAGGCACGAGAATCATTTCATCCTGAAAGGGGCGCTGATGCTCGTCGCATGGCGTGCGCCGATCCTGCGGGCGACCCGTGACATCGACCTGCTGGCCAGAACCAGCAACGATCTCGATGGGATCAAGCACATCCCCTGCAGGCATTGAAAGCGATGCAGCGGGTCGAGATTGCCGCCGATGCCACTGCCACGATGGAATTCGAACTTGGCCCGGATCAATTCGCGGTCACCGACGCAATGGCCTCAACCTCGCTCTCATTGGCGAGCAGAGCAGCGTATTCCAAGCACGCGTCGATGTCTTCCTCTTCGAGGTAGGGATAGGCTTCGAGGATGCGCCGTTTATCGTGATGCGCGGCGAGCAGACGGAGAACATTCGATACGGTCACGCGTATGCCTCGAATGCAGGGATGCCCCGACATGACACCGGGATCCACGGTGATTCGATTGACCGGTCCAAAAGTTGTCATGAGCGGCACTCAACCGCACTTCGGAAAAAGTTTCAACAGGGTTTCGTTCCTTTTGCGGTAGACAACTGGTCTTTGGTCATGCAGCACGGTCCAAATGGGCCATCCGCGCATGTGTGCAAAATTCCGCCTCCCAGTGCTCCCAAGTCCGCATGATCTTCAGACATCACTCTTGCAAAACTCGGATTTTTGGAGTTTCCTTTTTACATGACCGCAACTGTTACCCGCATAACTCCAAGCGAGTTGAAGCGTGAGATTCAAGAGATTCGCGCCGCAGGCAAGGCGATCCGGCGCACGAAGGAGTCCGCCCGTGATTTTCTGGTCAAGCATGGGTTTGTCACCAAGTCCGGCAAGTTGACCAAGCGTTACGGTGGATGAATTTCCCCGGATTTGTTCTGGCCTACCATGGTTGTGACCGTGCGGTGGGTGAAAGAATCCTCTCGGGTGCGGACCATGTGCGTGTCAGCGACAACATGCATGACTGGCTGGGACCGGGAGCATACTTTTGGGAGAACAGTCCTGAACGGGCTCTTGCATGGGCGAACTTCCTTCACGAGAATCCGCGCTACGTCCAAACTCCGGTCAAAAATCCTTTTGTAGTCGGGGCCATCATTGTGCCGGGACGGTGTCTCGATCTCACGGAGTCCCGTTGCCTGACGATTCTGCGAGACACCTATCAGGAATTCGTGGCGACGATGGAAAACGCCGAGTCCTCGCTTCCAACAAACGAGAAAGGACACTCAAGGGACGAAGATCTGGTCAAGCGATACCTTGATTGTGCGGTTATCAATTTTCTCCACCTGATTCGGCAGGAACGTAGCCTTCCTTCCTTTGAAACCTTGCGCGGGGCCTTTTTTGAAGGCGGTCCGCTCTTTCCCGGGGCCGGCATTGCCGAGAAAACGCATATCCAATGGTGTGTCCGCAACCCACAGCGAAGCGTGCTTGGGTATTTTCGCCCTCTTCCAGGATGGGAAGACTGAAACCCGGCCGGGGGGTGTTGATTTCATGCAGTGCTTGCCGTCGCGGCTTCTACCGGGGAATCGGGATTTCCTGAGTCGAAGGGAATCACCTTCGTTTCCTTGTTGGCAAGGTTCCAATACCTCTTCTCGTCTTTATCGAAAACAACCGCCCGGTAATGTTTGAAAATCATTTCGGGCGAATTGCCCATCTCGGCGGCGGTCAGATTCTCGTTTTTGTGCAGCGCGTAGTGGTAGCTGCCAAAACTGTGACGTAGGGCGTTTCGCGGCCAGGGAGTGATTCTTGCGGCCCCAATCAAGGCCGTGAACCCCGTGCGCCATTCTCTTCCCTGGGGTGCGACCATGCCGCTGTCTTTCCGTTCCGTGGCAAGCCAGGTGGCGAGATTGTCTGAAATGGAAACCGTGCGGCGTTGCCGGGTCTTTGCCTTCGACGCCAGCACGACAATTTGCTTGTCCCTCACTTCGCTCCATTCCAGCGTACGAATTTCGGATGTTCGCAATCCTGCAAAAAGCTGGATCGCAATTGATGCCAGAAAAGGCCGGAATGGGGGTTGATTTCTTGCAGTCAGCAGCAACCGGGCCGTCTGGCGAACGGAGAGCGCAACAATTTCCCTGTCTTCGATCTCGGGCTTTTCCACGCCTTCGACCGGGGAAACGGACAGCCATTTTTTGCTCACGGCAAAGTTGAAGAGGATGCCGCAATCCCGGATGTAGTTGCGCCGGGTAGGAAGGGAAAAATCCTCCTCATCGAGCCAAGTTTCAAAATCATCCCGTGAAATCTCGTGTATTTTTGAATCGGAAAAATCGGTGGCGAATTTCCGGAGCGACCAGCCAAGCCCCTTCATATAGCTTTCCTTCTTGCCCGCTTTTTTCTTGGCCGAGAGCAAATCGTCAATGGCATCCTTCAAGGCTTTTTCTCCGCCCTCGGGCCGGGTATGGCGGATAAAAAAATTCACGGCCTCAAGCAAGTCCGCTTTCGAGTTGACCTCACTCAATCGCTTTTGAGCGGAAACCGCCGCGCCCAACTGCTTCGGCGTTAACAGGAATCCCGTAGCCCCGGCTTCCGCTTTCATGCGAAGAGGAGAGGGGGCTTCGGATTTCTTGCCTTGGGCATCGCCAAAAATCCAGTCGCGTGCATCGGATAATTTGGTAAAGTCCCGTTTCGTGACTCCTCCTCCCGTAAATCGCTTCCCAAGGCGAACCCGCCAAAATTCCGTTCCCCGTCCGTTTACGGTTCTTGTGACACCGACCCCTGATGGCAAATCACGAATTTTTGCTTTCATGGGTAAATGATCCGCCAATTGTCCGCTAATGTCAACTTCTATCGTATATAACCAGACTTAGGATCTGGTCCCGCAAGGGGTAGGAGTTCGAGTCTCCTCCCGAGCATTCCCTCCCGACAATCAGGTAGGCATTGGGGTCATTGCTATGGAACCCAGTCATTCCATAGTCCCGATCCGAACGTTCTGTGATTTTATACTGCCCTGTGGATGGTTTTACCCGCGCCCGCTTCTTGGCTTGGTGCAGAAAGAGCCGGACGACACGGTCCATGTTCCGCCGGAGCCTTGGCGAAGGCGAAAGGCCGTCCCTCCGGCGTGGGGCGTTCGTTCCTGCGAAAAAAACCGGCGGCCCGGGATTGCTCCGGGGCAGCTGACGGGTTATGCCTGCGGGGGGGGGAGCACGCATGATTTCCATTACGATTGAAAACCTGGTGAAGACGTTTGGGGAGACGACCGCTCTGGGCGGGATCCATTTGCGGATCGAGCCGGGCGAGCTCTTTTTTTTATTGGGGCCGAGCGGGTGCGGGAAGACGACGCTGCTGAGGAACGTGGCCGGTTTTTACATTCCGGATTCCGGGAGGATTTTGTTCGGGCAGGAGGATGTGACGCGCCAGGCTCCGCACAAGCGGAACACGGGGATGATGTTCCAGAGCTATGCGCTGTGGCCGCACATGACGGTTGGGAAGAACGTGGCGTTCGGGCTGGAGGAGCGAAAGGTGCGCGGTGCGGAACTTCGGGAGCGTGTGGGGGCGGCGCTCGAGTCGGTGCAGATGGGCGCGTATGCCGACCGCAAGATCGGGCAGCTTTCGGGCGGACAGCAGCAGCGCGTGGCGCTGGCGCGGGCGCTGGTGATCAGGCCGAGGTGCCTGCTTTTGGATGAGCCTCTCTCGAACCTCGACGCCAAGCTCCGGCTCGAGATGCGCGGGGAGATCCGGCGGGTTTGCAAGGAGTTCGGGCTCACGGCGATCTATGTGACCCACGACCAGAAGGAGGCGCTCTCGATCGCCGACCGGATGGCGATCCTCGACGGCGGGCAAATCGCGCAGGCCGGAACCCCGGAGCAGGTCTACCGACGACCGAAGACGAAGGTCGTCGCCGACTTTATCGGGGAAACAAATTTTTTGGCCGGCAAGGTCCGCTCGGCTTCGGCAGGGAAGGTGGTGGTGGATGCCGGCCCGGCGGGGGTTTTTGAGGGGGTGGTCGGGGATGAGAACTGGCTGCCGAAAGCGGGCGAGGACGCGACGCTGTCGGTCCGGCCCGAGGCGTGGACGATCGGTGAGGCGGCGGCGGCGAAGAACTCGATCAGCGGGCGGATCGGCGAGGCGGTTTACCTGGGCGAGCTCGCACAGTACCGGTTTGCCTCGGCCGGCGGGGACCTGAAAATTTTTGAGCTGAACCCTCGGCTGTCCGCGCGGACGTCCGACCGCGAGCTCTTTGCGCAGGCCCAGCCCGGCGACGTGGTGGTGCTTCGGCGCTAGACGATGGTACGGAGCCCTGCCCATTTCGGATGAAAGACCGCATGAACATCACCAAGGATCCGGCCTGGCGCGGAGGCGCTGGCCTTCGCATGCTGGTCGTGCTCGCGGCAATGTCGGCCGTCGTGGCGGCTCCCTTTCTTCTGAAGCCCAAGAACAGCCTCCTGGCAAAGGCGGATGATTCGGTCGTGATCATCTCGCCGCACAACGAGGCGATCCGGTACGAGTTCAGCCGCGCGTTTGCCGACCACTACCAAAAAAAATTAGGGCGGACCGTTCGGATCGACTGGCGGCTTCCGGGCGGGACGAGCGAGATCGCGCGGTACCTGGCCGGCGAATTTTATGCCGCATTCGAGCGCGAGTGGACGCTGGCCGGGCGCGAGTGGACGCCGGAGGTGGCGGCCGCCTTCGACAACCCGCGGGTGAAGCCCGCCGTGGCCGCGTCGCTGGACACGCCGGCGCAGGCCGCCCGCCGCGCGTTTTTGAGCTCCGGGCGCGGGATCGGGATCGACCTGTTTTTTGGTGGAGGCGCTTATGATTTTGAGCAGCAGGCGGCGGCGGGGCGGCTGGTCTCGAGCGAGGTCCTGACCCGGCATCCGGATTGGTTCGGCGAAAGCTCGATTCCGCCGGAGGTTTCGGGCGAAAAATTTTACGACCCGGAGGCGAGGTGGATCGGTGCCTGCCTCGGATCGTTCGGGATTTGTTATAATCTGGAATCGCTTCGGCGGCTCGGTGTCGAGGAGCTTCCGGCCACATGGCGGGACCTGACCAACCCGCGGCTGCTCCGTCAGGTCGCGCTGGCGGATCCGACAAAGAGCGGGTCGGCGGCGAAAGCCTTTGAGATGGTGATCCAGCAGCAGATGCAGGACCTCGTGCGGGAGGCGGGGTCCGAGGATCCGGCGATCCTGGCGGTCGGATGGAAGCGGGGGCTCGAGATCATTCAGGCGGCCGCTGCCAATGCCAGGTACTTCACCGATGCCGCGGGCAAGGTTCCGCTCGACGTCTCGCTCGGCGATGCGGCGATCGGGATGTGCATCGATTTTTACGGACGGTTCCAGAGCGAGGCGGTGCGGGTCGGGAAAGGCAAATCGCGGCTTCAATATTTCACTCCGGCCGGGGGCTCGGCCGTCGGGGTCGATCCGATCGGCATCCTCCGCGGCGCGCCGAACCGGGCGGTGGCCGAAGAGTTTCTCGCCTACGTCCTCACGCCCGATGGCCAGATGCTGTGGAACTTCCGGGTCGGGACCCCGGGTGGGCCGGAAAAATATGCGCTCCGCCGGCTCCCCATCCGCCGGGAGCTTTACGCGCCCGGGTTCCAGCAATTCCGCTCCGACCCCGAGGTTTTCCCCTACGAGGAAGCCAAGCTTTTCACGTACCATCCGGGCTGGACGGCACCTCTCTTCAAGACGATGAGCTTCATCATCCGGGTGATGTGCCTGGATTCCCACGACGAGATGGCCGCAGCATGGGCGGCGCTGGCGGCGGCCGGGTTCCCGCGCGAGGCGCACCGGAAATTTTCCGACGTATCCGCCGTCGAGTACCGGGCGGCGCTCGACCAGATCAAGCCGGCGCTTTTGTCGGCGAACCGGATCGACGAGGTCCGGCTGGCGAGGGAACTCGGCGAGCACTTTCGAAACCAATACCGCGAGGCCGAGCGCCTGGCAAAGGAAGGCCGATGACCCGCCGCATGATCTGATGTCAAACTCCCTCGCCAAAATCGTCTTCCCGCTCACCGCGACATTCTTCGCGCTGTTTTTTATTTGGCCGATCTTCGAGACCTTGCGGGGGGCGTTTGTCGGGGCCGACGGGCGGCTGACCGCCGACTATTTTGCGGAGGTCTTCCGGAATCCGATTTATTTGGAGGGCCTTTGGAACTCGTTTCAGATGGGGGTTTGGAGCACGCTGCTCACTGCCGTGATCGCGATCCCGCTGGCTGTGATAAGCGACCGGTATCTTTTTCCCGGCAAGGTGCTGCTCGGCGGGTTGATCCTGGTTCCGATGATTCTTCCCCCTTTCGTCGGGGCGATCGGGGTGAAGCAGATTCTCGGGCAGGAGGGTGCGCTGAACGCCCTGCTGGAGTCTCTGCGGGTGATGGATCCAGCGCACCCGGTCGATTGGCTGGGCGAGGGGCGTCTCTGGGGGGTGATCCTCATGAACGCGCTCCACCTCTACCCGATCCTGTACCTGAACGTCCTGGCCGCGCTGGCGAACGTGGATCCCGCGATGGAGGAGGCGGCGGAAAATCTCGGCTGCACCGGGTTCCGGAAGTTCCGGAAGATCACGCTCCCGCTGATCATGCCCGGGCTGTTTGCCGGGGGGACAATCATCTTCATCTGGTCGTTTACCGAGCTCGGGGTCCCGCTGATGTTCGAGTTTAACCGGGTCACTTCGGTCCAAATTTTTTACGGGATCAAGGACATTGGCGGGAACCCGTTTCCGTTTGCTCTGGTGGCGGTGCTTCTGGTGACGACCGTGCTGCTGTACGCCTCCGGGAAGCTGCTCTTCGGCCGCGACGGCCATGCGATGATGGCGCGGGCGACGAGCGCGGGCGGGCCGCGGCCGATCGGGTGGCTGGGCGGGATGCTTTGCACTGTGGGATTTTCTGCGGTCCTGCTGGTCGCAATCCTGCCGCATATCGGGGTGATCCTCGTGGCATTTTCCAGCGACTGGTACGGAACAATCCTGCCAAGCGGCTGGACGCTCGGCCACTTCGAAGCGGCGCTTGGCCACAACCTGACGCTGCCGTCGATCCAGAACAGCCTGAAGTATGCCGGCCTGGCGACCGCGCTCGACCTCGTCCTCGGCGTCGCGATCGCGTATGTCGTCGTGCGCACGAAGCTCGCCGGGCGGGGGGTCCTCGATGCGATGTCGATGCTCCCGCTGGCCGTTCCCGGGCTCGTGCTGGCCTTCGGGTACCTGGCGATGACGCAGGAGGGGAAAGTGTTTTCATTTTTGAACCCGACCGTCGATCCGCTGGCGATCCTTGTGATTGCGTACGCGGTCCGGCGGCTGCCGTACGTCGTGCGGAGCGCGGCGGCCGGGTTCCAGCAGACGAGCGTCACCCTGGAGGAGGCGGCACAGAACCTCGGGTGCCCACCGCTGCGCACGCTGCGGAAAATCACGCTTCCGCTCATCGCGGCCAACCTGCTGGCCGGCGGGCTCCTGGCCTTTTCCTTTGCGATGCTCGAGGTCAGCGACTCGCTGATCCTGGCCCAGCGTCAGCAGGACTTCCCGATCACCAAGGCGATCTACGAGCTCTACCAACTGCTTGGCGAGGGGCGCTTCGTGGCGAGCGCGCTCGGGGTTTGGGCAATGGTGTTTCTTGCCGTGGCGATCATCGGGGCCAGCGTGATCCTCGGCAAAAAGCTGGGCGCGCTCTTCCGGGTTTGATGGCGCGTATCTCCGAAAGTTGCATGCCTGTCAGGCGAGGGGCTTCCGGGTTCGGAGTTCCGCCTTTAGGCGGTGCCTTTTGGGCTGCCTCCTCACTCGCCAGCCGCCTCAAGGCGGAACTCCAAACAAGATTCCTTGAGGCGCAGCCCGCTTTTGCAACTTTCGGAGATGCGCCCGGTTTGATGCGATGCGAAAGGAAAAACTGTTCACCCGTGCCGGGCGGCATTAGTGTCGCAGAATATGAACCCGACGCTTCTCCCCGACGACGATTTTTACCCGCTCATCGAGGCCCGTCACTGCGATCCGTTCCGGGTGCTGGGTCTGAGGGAGTTCCAGGGCCGCTGGATTGTGCGGGTCCTCCGCCCGGATGTATCCGAGGTTGTCGTGGTGGCGGACGACGGGCGGCGGTTTGATCTGCCGCGCGTTCATGATGCCGGGATTTTTGAGGCGGTGCTGCCGGATGTGGACGGGAGCTTCGGGTACACGCTCGAGCTGACCTCGCATGCGGGCGGGACCTGGCGCGCCCATGATCCCTATTCGTTCGGGCCTGTGCTGGGGGAGATGGACCTGTACCTCTTCAACGAGGGCACGCACTACGACGTTTACAAGAAGCTCGGCGCGCACGTGATGGAGATCGGCGGCGTGCAGGGCGTGCATTTTGCAGTCTGGGCCCCCGCAGCGCAGCGGGTGAGCGTCGCCGGCGACTTCAACGGATGGGACGGGCGCCTCCACCCGATGCGCAAGATGATCCCGTCCGGAGTCTGGGAAATCTTTCTGCCCGCCGTGCATGAGGGGGCGCACTACAAATTTGAGATCCGCGGCCCCCATGGCGACATCTTTTTGAAGACCGATCCGTACGCATTTTTTGCGCAGCACACGGTCGAGACCGGCTGCATGGTTTTTGATCTGAACCGGTTTGGCTGGTCGGACAGCGAGTGGATGGAGAAGCGCGCGCGGCGCGACCCCTACACGGCGCCGATGAGCATCTACGAGGTTCACCTCGGGTCCTGGCAGCGGAGCGAGGAGGAGGGCGGGCGGTTTTTAAGCTACCTCGAGCTCGCCGACCGGCTCATCCCGTACGTGAAGGAGCTCGGGTTCACGCACATCGAGCTCCTGCCGGTGATGGAGCATCCCTTTGACGGGTCGTGGGGCTACCAGGTGGTGAACTACTACGCGGCGACCAGCCGGTTCGGAAATCCGGACGAGTTCCGGCACTTTATCGACCGATGCCACAACGAAGGGATCGGCGTGATCCTCGACTGGGTGCCCGGACATTTTCCGAAGGATGCCCACGGGCTCGCGCGCTACGACGGGACCTGCCTCTACGAGCATGAGGACCCGCGGCTTGGCGAGCACATGGACTGGGGGACGCTCATCTTCAACTACGGCCGGAACGAGGTGAAAAACTTCCTGATCGGCAACGCGCTTTTCTGGATGGACGAGTTCCACATCGACGGGATGCGCGTCGATGCGGTCGCCTCGATGCTCTACCTCGACTACTCGCGCAAGCCCGGCGAGTGGATCCCGAATTGTTTTGGCGGACGCGAGAACCTCGATGCGATCGCGTTCCTGAAGCGTTGCAACGAGGTCGCCTACGAGCGGTTCCCGGGCATCACGATGATCGCGGAGGAATCCACCGCCTGGCCAGGCGTCTCCCGCCCAACCTACACCGGCGGGCTCGGGTTCGGCTTCAAGTGGAACATGGGCTGGATGAACGACAGCCTGCGCTACATCAGCAAGGATCCGATTCACCGCCGCTACCATCAGGGCGACATCACGTTCTCGATGCTCTACGCCTTCCAGGAGCACTTCGTCCTCGTGCTGAGCCATGATGAGGTCGTGCATGGGAAGGGATCGCTCCTCGATAAGATGCCCGGCGATATGTGGCAGAAATTTGCCAACTGCCGGATGTTCCTGGCCTGGATGTGGGCGCACCCGGGCAAGAAGCTGATTTTCCAGGGCATGGAATTCGGCCAGTGGCAGGAGTGGCGGCACGCGCAAAGCCTCGACTGGCACCTCACCCAATTTTCGCTGCATGACGGCCTGCGCCGGCTGGTGCAGCACCTGAACTGGCTCTACACCCACGAGCCCTCGCTGTTTGAGTTCGACGACAGCTACGACGGGTTTGAATGGGTCGACTTTCATGACGCCGACAACACGGTCTGGTCGTTCATGAGAAAATCCCGATCCGGAGCCGACCTGATCTTCGTCATCAACGCGACCCCGGTCGTGCGCCCGGCCTACCGCGTGGGCGTGAAAAAGCCGGGATTCTACGAGGAGGTTCTCAACACCGACGCCCAGACGTACGGGGGGAGCAACGTCGGAAACTACGGCGGGCGGCACGCCGACGAACACTGGGCCTGGCAGGAAAAGCCGCACTCGATCCTCGTCGACCTGCCGCC
>Ga0247835_1000142_pt1 | contig 95254 bp, 87 predicted proteins | sample LaCtaG_3_FD_189912 | JGI IMG/M metagenome (GOLD analysis project Ga0247835, IMG submission 189912) | Freshwater microbial communities from meromictic Lake La Cruz, Castile-La Mancha, Spain - LaCruzMarch2015_13.5m | ecosystem: Environmental > Aquatic > Freshwater > Lake | place: Spain: Castile-La...
AAACGAACTTTTCAAATTTAAAGTTGCTTTTTAACGAATTTTTAATATGTGCGTTGTTCGTTTGCCTTGCCACTAACGTTTTCGGGCTTGGCGAAGGTGGCGATTTTCACCACAAATGTTGAAGCGGAGAACCAAACTTTGATTAACCACAAATGTGTCTGCGGAGCACTGAACCGCCACTTTTGCCAAACCCGTGTTATGCCCAGTGCTTATTCTCATTCGATTACGATTTTGTTTATTTCGTTCATTAGTCTGTCCGTTTCTGTCAATGCAACGATGATTTTTTGATAGTGTAAAATGTCGTCAAATTCAAGCGTTCTTTCCTTGCGGTCTTTGAGCCATTTTTGTGCTGGCTGATAACCACCAATGAAAAACTCCCAAGCGATTTGAGGCACATTGTCGAAATACTGTGTATCGTTAATAAAAACTTTACCGTCTTGATATTTTGTTTTGCCCACAACATTGTTTCCGTCTATCGGATATTGCGTTATGTATTTCTCAACGGTCGGGCTTTCCAACAAATGTATTTGTCGTATTTCTCCGCCTAATTTTACCAATTGCCAAAACGTGGCTGCATCTTTTGGATACGGCACTCTTGGAAAATCGGTTTTTAAAAATTCTTTATACTTTTCTCTATACGTCCTTGAATGTAAAACTGCATAGATGTAATCTAAAATGTCTATTGGTGCAAAAGTATTTTTGGTTGTTTCTTTTTCGTTAGTAAAAGTTAAACTTATTTTATCCGTTATTTCCTTTACAATTTCAGAATTTAGATTTGGTATTCTTTCTGTTGTTTGCACAATTGTTTGCTGTCCTTTAGTTTCGGGATATAGGTAAAGAGGAAATAAATTTACACCACCACGTCTAAACATATTAGCATCAACTGGATTTTTAGAAACGGTTGTCAAACACCATTGTATATCGCCAATAGCCATTCCTTGCCTTCCAATGCCAAGTATTATATTTTCTTTATTTTTAGAATGAATTAATAATTCTTTTCTGGGTCTATCAACTACAATTTTATCGAAATAAATATATTTTGTTTCAAATGGTCTGTAATTACATTTAATTATTTCTTTTTCTATATCAACTTTTGAAAGTTCAGTTTGTGCTTTTTGTATGTTAAAATCAGTCGAAGATTTAACTCCAAACTCTTTTGAAATTTCATCTTCGGAATTTCTATTTTGAGAAAATTTATAAAGTTTATTTGCTAAATATGTTTTGCTATCATCAATGCAAAAATCATCTCTATGAGTTTGAAAACCCATTACATTTATTTGAAATAAAGTAGTAGGATTTATACCATTGTTGTAACTCTTTAGCAATGTATCATCAATTTTCTTGAAAAGATAATTGTTTTTAAATGGGTCAAAACTATTAAATGCAATATGTTCAAGAGAGTTTTCTGAAAGAAAATCATACTTAAATTCTCTTTTTCCGAATAAGTCGTAATGAAATACTTTGCCTAATTCGTTTGCTTTCTTTTTACCAGTTTTTACGAAAATATTTATTGAAACGCCTTGCTCAATATCAAATACATTTATGTCGGCACTTCCATCAGGTGCAGTTTCTTTTTTCTTGGCGTTTCCGTGTAAATCTATTGTATAAATTTTGTCATACGTTTTAAGCAAGTTCCAACGCATACCACGAAAAGTAGGATTATCTAAAAACCCGTGAGGATTAATAAAAGCTAAAATACCACTTCCGTTTTTTTCAATAAAGTGCTGTCCGTAACGCAAAAACTTAACGTAATCGTCATTTATAAATTTTGAGTTTTGTTCTTTCAGTTTTTCTTTTCCGCCTGGTTCTTTTTTGTAATCTTCCATCAGGCTCATAATCCATTCGCCTTTGTTTGCACTTTCTCCGCTGTATGGCGGATTTCCAATTACACACATTACAGGCGTATCTCTTTTGATGTGGTTTGCTTCGTTTGCTTCGGTACTTAACCAATTTGCAAATAAAGTTCCTGTGTCGGGGTGGCTTTCTTCAAGGCTATTGGTAAGATAAACTCTGAAACGTTGGTTTGTTGTCGGTTTGTAACCTGTTTCAGTTAAAAGCAAATCTAATTTTAAATGTGCCATTGCATAACTTGCCATCAACAACTCAAATCCATTGAGGCGAGTCAATAAATGTGTTTCTACATAATTGCTCCAAATGCCTTGTTGTCCTTCAAACTTTTTGTGTATGTGTTTTATAGTTTCGGCAAGGAAAGTTCCTGTTCCTGTGGCTGGGTCAAGTATTTGAACTTTGTGAACTTCCTGTTCAGTCTTTTTTCCTTGAACATCAACTTTAATTTTTGTTTTGCTACTGTCGGCAAGTCCTTGCGGTAATTCAAATTCGGTTTTTAAAATATCATCAACTGCCCGAACAATAAAATTTACAACTGGTGCAGGTGTGTACCAAACGCCACGAGCCTTTCGCAATTTCGGGTCGTACTCACTCAAAAATGTTTCATAAAAATGGATGATTGGGTCTTCCATTTTTGTTGACTTTCCGTAGTGTTTTAAAATTTCCTCAACATTACAAGCTAAAAATATTTCTACCAAACTATCTACAATCCATTTAATACGGTCGTCAATGTCGGGTCCGGCAATGTAGCCAAACAGTTTCCGTAAAAACGGATTTGATTTTGGAATTAATTCAGCGGCTTCTTGTCGGCTAAATGTCGGTAAAGTTGGGTCGTGTAAGCGAGCCGCAAACATTCCGTAAGCAATGGTTTGAGCATATACATCAGCAAAACCTTTGGGAGTAATGTCGTGAATAAGTATTTGCTTAAAAGCATTCATTTGGTCTTTGAGAGTACTATTCTCATTATGAGTTTCGTCACTTGTCAACGCCTTTTCAATAACATCAGAAAGAAGGCGGGCTTTGCCCGCCATCATTTCTGCCAGTTTTTTTGAACTTTTTATTGTCTGTCCAACGTGAGTAGAAAAGTCCTTTATAAGATTTGTGAAAGTTGCAAAGTTGTTAGGCAACGGAACGATAGTTCCGTTTTGTATTTCAGCAATTGCAATTTTTGTAATAAAAATTCCGTCAATGTATAAATGGAAGTCTAAATAGTCGGTAAAAATTAAATTGTTTAATGAAGCTTTATAACGGTCGAATTGTTCTTTGTTCCCTGTTTTCTTAGCTCCTTCAAGGTCTTTGTCGCCAATGTCCTTTGCTTCAATAAAACCTACTGGAATTTCTTTTTTGGTCAGAATGTAGTCGGGTGCTCCACAAGATTGTCTTTTGGGTTCGTTGGTCGCCCTGATGTCAGGCACTAAACTTTCTAAAAGTTGTTGCAAGTCGCCACGAAAAGTATGCTCGGTCGCATTACCAAGTTTATATCGTTTATTTATGTTGTCAATGTATTGGTCTAATGTCATCTATTCTATTCTCAAATTTTTCAGTCCAAAGTTAGTTTTTCTGTCGGTTTGTTGTTGGTTGTTCGGTCGTCCTAGCATTGGGCATAACACATAAATATGCGTACTTATCGCGTCCGAATCACAAAGATAAACTAGTAGCACGAAATCCCTAAGCATCGGGAATTTTTATTTTTAATAACCTGACAATGAATAGATTGCTCGTAGATAGGCAGCCCCACTACTTTCGAAACAATACAAAATGCGAAGTACGCAATATTTAAAGAACCCATTTTGGACAATACAAAATGCGTACCCAAGCTACGATTCCTTTTTGTCCAGCATCAGCACTCGTTCGCCGACAATTTCGGTCACATAGCGCTTAATCCCTTGCTTGTCTTCAAAAGCACGGGTTTTGTTTTTACCCTCAATATATACCGTACTGCCTTTATGAAGGTATTTTTCGGCTAGTTCGGCTAGACCACGCCAAAGTACGATGCTGTGCCAATCTGTCAAAGTGTGGGTTTGCCCTTTGTCATCCTTAAAACTTTCGGTGGTAGCTAAGGAGAACTTAGCTACTTTGATGTTTTTTTCTAAATTTTGCACTTCAGGGTCTTTGCCCAAATTGCCAATCAGCATAACTTTGTTTAAGCCTTTCATTGGATTAAAAATTGTAATGGTGGTTATAACTTATCTAGGGGACTTTTAATGTTTTTGATCGTCTGTTGACTTACATGAGTGTAACGCATAGTGGTTTTGAGGTCGTTATGCCCTAGTAGTTCCTGAATGAAGCTGATGTCCGTTCCGGCTTCCAGCAAGTGTGTCGCAAAGCTGTGACGCAAGCCATGAATACCGATGGTTTTATTGATTTTTGCTTTTTTGAGCGCGTCGGCAAATACTTTTTGGGCGCTGCGTACACTGTATTGATCGCCATATTGCCCTTCAAAAAGGTACTTTTTGGGCTTGTATTCCACAAAATAAGCCCTCAGTTGTTCCAAAATACTTTCAGGAAGGTTGGCATAGCGGTCTTTTTTGCCCTTTGCTCTTTCGATAAATACTTGTAGATTTTTGCTATCAATATCGGTAATTTTAAGATTTACAATTTCACTGACCCTTAATCCCATCCCGTAACAAAGTTTCAACATCGTGTTGTGCTTGAGGTTGGTGGTTACCTCAAACAGTTTTTTGATGTCTTTGGCATTAATAACTTGGGGTAAAATGGAGGGTTTTTTAGGGCGTGGAATCTCAAAAAAGAACTTTTCCCGTTTCAATACCTGCTCAAAATAAAATTTTACTGCATTAATCCGACTATGCAAGGTATTTTCGCTTAGTTTCAGGATGTTGGTACAGTATAAAAAATAGCTTTTCAATCTGTTCGAGTCCAAACTGTTTACATCTTTATCTTTTAAAATGTGAAGCAATTGTGCAAATTCATTCCGATAGGTGTTGATCGTATGGGGGCTGTAAGCTTTTAATTGCAAGATTTCGATGTATAATTTCAGTGGAGCGTGATTAATTGGGTGAATATGCATTAGCGCCTCTTTTCCGACAGGGCTTTTGTCAGGCAAATTGAATTTTTTGCGATATTGAGCAGAATCCGAAACATACCATGCGTTCCTCAATGAGCTCCATTGTACGCCTACTAGTTTTTTAACGCGCTCATTCAGTGCTAAATTGTAGTCAAAGTGGATGAAGATGACCTCTTTGCCCATATATTCTGCCAACTCATATTTTACAAGGTCCTTTTTCATAGCAATCATCCAATTCAATTGAATTGATGGATTTAATGGAATTATATTAGGTTTACTTAGATTCCGAGCACAAATGTAAAGATGATTTTTTTGCTATATGCGACTATATGACAACCGTTTTGGGGGTGGTTTTCGAGTAAAAACGAGGCAATCCTGTACAAAATCTTGATAAACAATACTTTATGTGAAAAGGTAACAGGCGTGGCAATTCGATAAAGTAGACTGTATCCGCTTATTCATTTTTCTTGTGATCTTAGGCCCGCATCACTGCCCCCCAAACTCCCCCGAAACGTCTTCCGTAATGCCATCATCTCATCCCGGAACTGCGCAGCGGTGATAAAATCCAGGTCCTTCGCTGCTTTTTTCATCTTGTTTTCTACTTCGGCAATCATTTTTTCCAATTGACTGCGGTTGGCGAGCGCTACAATCGGCTCGGCCGTTTTCCACATGCTGATCTTTATGCCGCATATATCGAGGGTGAAGACCGCTTGCGGCAAAAATTGCAGGTTTGTTACATTTTACTATTCGTGCGTTACAATATCCCAGTATGCGCGTGGTTCAAAATTCGTTTTTTGCATCCCGTACCGCTTTTATTTCAGCATTTATTTCGTCTATTGTCATTTTCGAAAGTCCAACTTGCTCCGCAATTTCATTGCTCTCCAATAGGGCTTTTTTAGCATATTCAAGGCTAATCAATGCTACCAAGTCGGTAAATTTGATCTTACCACTTCCAAAGTTATATTTTTGAAAGTCGTTTTCGCTTATGCTGATCTGTACTGTCCGCATTTTTTAATTTTTCGTTACTTGCTACTTCGCAGGCTGTAACTTGTTTTTGTTCAAGTATTCTTTGAACTCTTCAAAAGTCATATTTTCGGTTTCTTTTGCAATCTTTTCTTTAATTTCTCGGAAAACTTTTACTGTGTCAAAAGTTTTTTCCTTTTTATTTGTCGTCTTCATAATACACAATTTCTTTGGGTGAACGAATGTCAAGTTGTGGATAACCACAACGTAAATTTATTGAATTGTAACCACGAATTCTAAAAACGTTTACAATATGTTTGAAGTTCCAACTTACCAAAAAGTCCACTTTGTTAAGCGTTGCTGTTGCAATGTGTCTGCAATCATCAGCACTTGTCGGGCCGACAACTTTCTCATCCAAATATTTTTGGGCAAGTTCATATGCTTCCTTGGTTACTTCAACATACTGCAAATGCTCTTTTGGCAAACCTGCAAAATAGTCTCTAACTCTTTGTGGCGCATTTTGAAGTTCCGTTTCTGAAAGGTCTGAATAAACACAAAATATCTGACCCAATCTAACCTTTTCAAAGAGCAGGGTAGATACTTCTTCGAACTCTTCGTCATAAACACCACCAAAAACAGAAGTGTCAAAATATAAACGTGGTTTCATTCTACAAATATAGAATTAATTGGTCAAGTCTCAGTTGAGATTGTAGTTTCCAGGTCTAATGATTGTTTTCGTTTAGCTCGGAAACATACAAATATATTGCAGCCCTAAGCAAAGATAAACCTTCATCCCAAAATCTCCAGGTATTTTTAGCAACCCCTCATAGCATTACCCATTGAGACACAGATAAAAAGCCGCTTGCACCGCATCACTCCCCCCCAAACTTCTCCCGAAACGTCTTCTTTAAAGACATCATCTCATCCCGGAACTGCGCGGCTGTGATAAAATCCAGGTCCTTCGCCGCTTTTTTCATCTTGTTTTCTACTTCGGCAATCATTTTTTCCAATTGACTGCGGTTAGCAAGCGCTACAATCGGCTCGGCCGCAAGGTTGTTGCTGTCGTTCTCTACATAATATTTGGTCGCTTCTACGCCGCGTATGTCGAGGATACTGCGTTGTGCCAGAATCTGTTCGCGGGTTTTTCCTACCGTGCGCGGGGTGATGCCATGCAAGTCGTTGTACGCAATCTGTACCGAGCGGCGACGGTTGGTTTCGTCGATGGTGTTGCGCATCGAATCGGTCATTTTATCGGCGTAAAAAATAACCAAACCGTTCGAGTTACGCGCTGCGCGGCCCGCCGTTTGCGTGAGCGAGCGCATGTTGCGCAGGAAACCTTCTTTGTCCGCATCTAAGATGGCCACCAGCGATACTTCGGGCAAATCCAGGCCTTCCCGCAGCAAGTTAACCCCTATCAACACGTCATATTCGCCCAAACGCAGGTCCCGCAAGATCTCCACACGCTCCAGGGTTTCTACTTCGGAGTGAATGTACCGGCAACGAACGCCCACTTTGGCCATGTACGATGCCAGTTCTTCGGCCATGCGCTTGGTGAGGGTGGTTACCAAAGCGCGTTCATTCATCTCGTTGCGTTTCCGAATTTCTTCCAATAAATCATCCACCTGGTTGATGGAAGGCCGCACTTCAATCGGCGGATCCAGCAGGCCGGTCGGACGAATCAATTGTTCCACCACCACACCTTCGGTTTTTTCTAATTCAAAATCGCCGGGGGTGGCACTCACAAACACGACCTGATTGATCAAGGTCTGAAATTCATCAAAACTCAAAGGTCGGTTGTCCATCGCCGAGGGCAGGCGGAACCCATAATTGACCAGCATTTGCTTGCGCGAACGGTCGCCGCCCCACATGCCGCGCAATTGCGGCAGGGTCACGTGGCTCTCGTCAATAATCATGATGTAATCGTCCGGAAAATAATCCAGCAAACAGAAAGGCCTGGTCCCCGGTTCGCGGCGGTCAAAAAAGCGCGAATAGTTCTCAATCCCACTGCAATACCCCAATTCTTTGATCATTTCGAGGTCGAAAGAAGTACGCTCTTTGATCCTGCGCGCCTCCTGGATGCGGCCGTCTTCAATAAAGTATTTTTCCTGGGCCATCATTTCATCCTGAATTTCGTTCATCACGATGTTCAATCTGTCCTTAGGTGCCACATATAAGTTGGCAGGAAAAATAGCGGCATTGTCCATCACCTCGATACGCTTACCTACCTCATTATCAATACTTTCGATACTTTCAATTTCATCGCCAAAGAAGGTAACCCGATAACCCCAATCCGCATACGGCAGGTTGATATCCACCGTGTCGCCTTTCACCCGGAAGGTGCCGCGCGAAAAATCGGTTTCCGTACGCGCATACAAGCTTTCCACCAATTGGTACAAAAACTGGGTGCGCGAAATAACCTGGCCTCTAAACAAGCGAATAATCCCGCTTTTGTAATCTTCCGGATTCCCCATACCGTAAATGCAGGAAACCGAGGCCACAATGATAATGTCGCGGCGGCCCGAAAGCAGGGTACTAGTGGCTTTGAGTCGGAGTTTATCTACCAACTCATTGATTTGCAGGTCTTTTTCAATATAGGTATCCGACACGGCCACATAAGCCTCGGGCTGGTAATAGTCGTAGTAGGACACGAAATACTCCACCGCATTGTCGGGGAAAAACGTCTGTAACTCGCCGTATAGTTGTGCGGTCAGCGTTTTGTTGTGGGTGAGCACGAGCGTGGGCCGGTTGAGTTGTGCGAGCACATTGGCCATGGTAAAGGTTTTGCCAGAGCCGGTTACGCCCAGGAGCACCTGCGCCCGGTCACCTGCACGGATACCTTCCACCAATTGGCGGATTGCCTGGGGCTGGTCGCCGGTCGGCACATATTCGGAATTCAGTTTAAAATCCATAGTCCTTATACAAACACAGCCAAAACGCTGAAGTTCAACGTTTTGGCTGTTATTCTTTTCTACGCAACGGAGTTCGAGGTTTGGATTGTTGTTTGCTACAATCCGGTGTTGTTCATATTGTCTTTTGTTCTCTCCCCGTTATCCTATAAGCGGATAAACGATTAATCCAGTGATTGGTTGGCCGTTGTAGCCACATTCACCATTTCTTGATACTCCTGCGGGGTCAAATTGTCCATACAGAAGTTAATTGGGTTGATCGGGTTGCCTTTATAATGTACTTCATAGTGTAAGTGGGGGGCGGTGGAAAGTCCGGTATCGCCAACTTCTCCAATCTTGGTACCTTTCTTAATATGCTCTCCAGGCCGTACATACATTTTATTCATGTGGCCATACAGGGTTTCGTACCCGTATCCGTGGCTTATTTTTACGCAGTTGCCGTACCCTTGATGCCATCCTGCTTCCACCACCACCCCGTCGCCGGATGCCTGAATGGCGGTGCCAATGCGTGCGGGAAAGTCAAGCCCAGCGTGAAATCTTTTCACTTTGTACACCGGGTGGATCCGATAACCAAATCCAGACAGGGTGCCGATGCTTTTTTGCAATTTATCTTCGCGTACGGGTTTGATGCTGGGTAGCGACGCGAGCATATTTTGCTGGTTGTTGGCAAGGCGTTGGATGGTATCGAGTGATTTACTTTGCAAAGCCATTTGGCGGCTCAATAAATCGACGGTTTCGACGACTTCCCGGATGCTTTTTTGACCATATTTGAAGGCAGAAAGTTCGGGATGTGATTCGTGGCCACCAACGCCAGCAGTCCAAATGTCCTCGTCAATCGGGTCCATACCAAAAACGGCACGGTGTACATTGGCGTCACGCTCCTGAATGTTCTGGAGTACTTTAGACATCATCTCCAACTGGCTACCCAGTTGATTGTATTTATGCTCCATTTGGTCTATCTCGCGTACCAATTCCTTTTCTCGAGGAGATGGAAAAATCGTGTACAATACCGCAAGTAACGCAAAAGAAGAAACAAGAACAACGGAGAATAATCCGAAGGCTTGTAAAATTTTGGTTTTGAAGGGAACAACGACTTTCTCGTAGGTTAAAGTTTGAATGTTGTAAACAAACTTTTCTTTCCTGCCCATATGTAAGTGGTTTACCAGGCGAATCAGGTAACTATGATGCCTCTATGAATTACTGAATCTTGCGGCGGATGAAGGTGATGGATTAAAAAACGTACCATAAACATGCGCCGCGCTTACCTGGATGATGTAAAAAATGAAGCTGCTTGATATTAAAAATTTCTTGGGTGAGGCGCACAAATGTAGCATTCTGTTTAACATTCACAAAACATTTTGCTAAAAATCGTAATATGGTGCAAATAAAAATGTTTTAAACCGCCACAATCAGACTTAAAACTTTCATTCAAACCACTATTACGCATTAAAATGTAGCAATAATTGTTCAAATCTCCAACTTGCTTGTACAAGCGGGAGGGCAAAGCAAATAAAATCCTTTCAATAATGCTAAAAAAAGGCCAACTTTAACAAACGATGCATATATTATGCCTGATTTTCCGGATCAGCCAAATCAAGGATCATTATTTTTTGCCAAATCTTTCCAGAGAGCCCCTGTGTGAGTGATTCAAGGTCGTTTACAGCGCCTAAAACCACGGGATCTTCGATGTTTTGGGCAAAAAGTGCGGCTATTTTGCTCACCAGGGCCAACATTTCCGAGCAGTAATCCAGATACCGCGTCAATTCTGCACGCGTGAGGCTGCGCTTGGGCGATACTGCGGTGTTTTTAATGTCAGAAAGCACAAATGTGGGGTCTTTCGTCAATTGATGCATGTCTACCACATGGGCAATGCTGCGCAAACGATGCAGGGATTTGAGGGCACTTTGACGCTTGAGCCGCGCCTCCAGGTTGGTCAGAAAATACAAGGCTAAACACAAAAAAATCAACTCATTGATCGCCGATTCTGCCGCCTGCACCAAATCAGAGACACCCGATACCGCATTGGAAAAACTGCCTAATACTTGAAAAACAGCCCAAAAAAACAGTCCAAGCAACAGGGTGCCCGCACAACCCGCCGCAATACGAACCGGCCAGATCGGCGTTTGTAAATGCAAAGCCAGTTGTTCGGCAGCCCGCGCTTCCCTCAAAAAATCGGCGCACACCCGCGATAAACCTGATTCGGGAAATCGACTCAAAATCCGTTGCTCCAGCAAACTGATTGTCTTTAACACGGAAGTCGAATTAAGTTCCGCATACGTGCCAACAACGGATCTCTGACGCACAAACGGAAATAGTAATTTTTGAATCAACATAAGGGCGTCGGGTGAAAAATGGTACGGTTACATATTTAAAGCAATAAAAAAGATCCATTGCAAACCTAATAGCCACAAAGACAAAGGATTGCGCATGCCTGTGGGCATCCAGTTGCGATAACTCACCGCGATCAGCCAGGAAACAGCAAACCAACCAAGGTAATTCTGCAAAGGTGGCGTGCCTTGCGCCCACGACCAATACCCAAGCTCAATAGCAACCGGCTCTATTAATACATCCAGCAAAGTACACAACAGCGCGGCACCCAGCAATAACCAGGCAACCCGGGTGCCTTGGGGTGCCAAACGGTCTGCCAACTCATTGGAAGTATAACAAACAATGGTCCAATTCATGCCAATGATGAGCGGAGTATTCCACAACTGCGGACCCAATACCTGGCCATATTGATACACCCCAAATGGAAATCCCGTATTTACCCCCAATACTTCTGCAAAATACCCAATACAAAATGCCAGCAGCCCAAAAATCCAGCTACCTGCATTGCCATACGGATGGTTCCACCACAACAAGCCATACGAAAGCAATAAACTTACGGGCGTCATGGATACAAACCACGGCTTATAGGGGGTAAACATGCCCAGGATGCCAAAGCCATACACCATTAATAAGGATACGATGCTTATGCGCAACCGAAAACGCAAGGGCCAATTCCATGGCAGGATGGCGCGTATGCTCTGGGTTTCAATAGTCTGACTCATGCCACTAAGCGGTATTTTCTGAAATTAAATGGAATGGGCTTCCTCAATCAAGGCTTCCGTAATTTGCGCCGATAATAAACACAACGGAATGCCGCCGCCCGGATGCACGCTTCCGCCCACAAAATACAAGTTTTTAAGCCGACTGCTGAAGTTCGGATGCCGTAAAAATGCAGCCATCTGGTTGTTTGAACTGTAACCATACAATGCGCCTAAATGGGAGGACGTTTTTTGCTCAATACCCCGAGGATCCAGGATCGATTCGCAGGCAATAAGGGCCGAAAGATCGGTACCAAGCGCTTTACTGAGTTTTTCAATGGTTTTTTGGCGAATGCCTGGAATGAGTGCGTCCCAGTCCTGCCCGCTGTTACAAGGAACATTGACCATTACAAACCAACTTTCAGCACCCTCGGGCGCATCCGTCGCGGTAAATTTGGAGGTAATGTTCACATATATCGTCGGATCGTCGGTAACATAACCCTGTTCGATGGCCTCAAACTCTGCCTGATAATTTTCGGTAAAAAAGATATTGTGCAAATCCATTTGCGGAAAAGCCTGTTTCACCCCCCAATAAAAAATCAAGGCTGAACTGCTTTTGGGCTGTCCAAGAATGCGCTCGGGTGCAGGCAGATTCGGGAGCAACTTTCGGTATGTGTAAAATACATCCATATTGCTCACCACCGCGTCGAATGCAAATGTTGCCTGGGTTGTTTTTAAGCCATTGGCGCGGCCATTTTCTGTCAAAATGGCCTCCACCGGGGTGTTAAAATGGTAAACCACCCCTTTTTTTAATGACAATGCGTAAAGGCTTTGTGTGATGGAATGCATGCCTCCTTCCGGATAAAATACCCCAATGTTGTGTTCAAAATGGGGGATAATGGTGAGCATACCCGGTGCTTTGTACGGATTGGAGCCATTGTACGTGGCAAAGCGATCGAATAACTGAACCATTTTTGGGGAGCGAAACCACTTGGTATGTACGCGGTGCATGCTCGTAAAAAGGTCGAAATAAGGCAGGTAAAAAGTGGCTTTTAACGCGCCCCAATTGAGCCAGGTGGACAGCCGGTGTAGCGATTTTTCGAGAAAAATATGACCCGCGAGGGCATATTTTCGCGCACTTTTCGCCAAAAATGCTTCTACTTTTGCCGCAGGTACCCCCAATTTCTGTTCTGCTTCCCGGGCAAATTCGGCGGGTTCGGCCCAGGCACGCAAGGTAGTGCCATCCGGCCAGAAATAATTACAGGTGCAAGGAACACGTTGGTAACGAAAGTAATCTTCGATAGGCTCGCCAGCGGCCTCAAACAGGGCTTCCACATATTGGGGCATGGTAAATAAGGACGGGCCGGCATCAAAACGATAACCGTCCAATTCAAAAGCAGAAAGTTTGCCCCCAGGGTAGGCATTGGCCTCAAATACCGTCACCGCATGTCCACGTGCCGCTAAACGGATCGCGGTGGCGATTCCAGCAATTCCAGCACCTATAATTCCTATTTTCATATCAGATTTTTACACAAAATTCCGCTTATTGTTCGGATGTCGAAACAAGCAAATCAAATATTTGTTTGCAAGGTTGATTGCAGGGATATATATGCTAATCAATTGTGCGGACGCCGATACCCTGAAAATCAACAGCATCCAGTTTTACATGAAGGAAGGACAAGTTAGTACCCTATCGCTTTTTCGCTTTTCAGGGTTTAGATCGAAAGTGTGGGCATTTGCACAAATGGGTCTTGCACCACGTCGTATGGGAAAAATTCCCGGTTTGCAGTTTCAAAAACTGGTAGGCAGTGGAGCCACAAATGGATTTGGGATCCGGCCAAATTTTGAGGTGTACGGCATGCTAAATGTATGGGATGATGAACAAAGTGCCGATCATTTTTTTCAACATCATCCGGTATTTAAAGCGTACGAAAAGCATGCATGCGCCGTACAAACCGTATTTTTGCGCACTTCCATGGTGCACGGATCCTGGGATGGTGGCACGCCCTTTCATCCCAGTGTCAAATTTGATCCCAATGCCTCCCTGGCGGTACTTACACGCGCTACCATCCGAAAACGATATTTGTGGCGATTTTGGAGAGACGTGCCCGGCGTGAGTCGAGATGTGGCCGACAAACCCGGATTGTTGTTTGCCATCGGCATTGGAGAATTACCTTTTGTGCAACAAGCAACTTTTAGCTTGTGGCAAACAGGCGTTCAAATGATGGATTTTGCCTACCAGCGCGACGACCATCGCGCCGTAATCAAAAAAACCAGGGAACTGGGCTGGTACAAAGAGGAACTATTTACCCGTTTTGTGCCATTCCGTACGGTTGGCAGTGGTATTTGGTAGTTTTTTTGAATTGTATCTTTTGTTATTCAACACAAGCGGATTAAGTTTTGACAGCAGCAATGATCGCCATTCTTTTTGTATTTGCCTTCCTCTTTTTGTTCGATTGGTATGCTTTTCAAGGCATTCGAACCCTGACATCGGGCTGGGATAATGAAACACTTCGACTTATCGTACATACGCTTTTCTGGGGTATGCACCTTGTTTTGCCCATTTTATTGCTATACAGCGCTTTCCAGATGCAAAAAGCGCATAAAATGAGCACCCTCGGCGTGATGGCGGGCAATACCTTGGTAACGATCCTTATTGCACAACTCGTTTTTGTGTTGGTATTGTTTGGAGCTGATATCTTGCGCTTTTGCTCCGGCGTTTTTCATTGGATACAAACTCGGGGTACCGCAACGCTTGAAAAACAGCCTTTTATGCCCGAACGCCGCAAGTTTGTGTCACAAGTTGCCTTATTGACGGCCAGTGTTCCATTTTTTTCTTTTGTATATGGTATTTTAAAAGGGAAATACGACTATACGGTGCATCGGTATGTCCTGAAATTCAAAGACTTACCCGAGGCGTTTCACGGTTTTACCATTACCCAGATTTCGGACGTGCATGCGGGCAGTTTTGACGATCCTACGCCCGTGCAGCGCGGGGTAGATATGATCAAAGCGCAAAAATCGGATCTGTTTTTATTTACCGGCGATTTGGTCAACAATGAAGCCGTTGAGTTTGAGCCCTGGAAGGAAATGTTTGGTGCAATCAAGGCGCCTTATGGGCAATTTTCTGTTTTAGGCAACCATGACTATGGCGATTATGAACCATTCCCTTCGCCAGAAGCCAAACGCCAAAATCTGGAAGACCTTAAACGTCTTCAGGCCGAAGCCGGATACCGCCTACTGCTCGATGAACATGTAGATATTGAAAAAGACGGCCAAAAAATTCAATTAATCGGTATTCAAAACTGGGGCCACGGCTTCAGCCAATACGGCGATTTTGAAAAAGCATTGTCCAATGTAGATCCCGACACGTTTAAAATACTGCTTTCCCACGATCCTTCCCACTTCGAATATCAGGTAAAAGACCACCCACAACACATCCACCTTACCTTGTCGGGCCACACGCATGGCATGCAAATGGGCATTGAAATACCAGGGTTTATCCGTTGGAGTCCAAGTAAATTCCGATACCCACGCTGGGCAGGCATATACGAAGCCAATGGGCGCACCTTGAATGTAAACCGTGGGTTTGGTTTCTTAGGGTTCCGGGGCCGGGTGGGTATTTGGCCGGAAATTACGGTGATTGAATTGCAGCGGGAAAGCTGATTTTACCGCACCACGGTGACTGTACCCGTAACCGCATTTTGCACACCGTCCACGAACTTCAATTTGAATAAATAGGTAAAAACGCCCGGATTCACGGCTTTATCCCGGAAACGGCCGTCCCAACCCATTTGTGCATCATTGGGCGCAAAGTTGCTATTTTCAAAAACCAGGTCGCCCCAACGATCAAATACTTGCAACAGCAAAATTTCGTCGACCCCCGATTCGGTATACAGGGTAAAGCGGTCATTTTCTAAGTTTGATGCTGGCGCAATCACATTTGGAATATAAATTTTACCCTGCCGGATCGTAATTCTACGCATGTCACTGACCACACACCCATTGGTATCGGTCACAATGACCGTGTATATAATATCGTCTGAAGGCGTGGCCAGGGTCGTTTGACAAGTATCACACGCCAACCCAAGTGGCGGTTGCCATTGGTAGTCTGCAACAGCACCCGGATTGAGCACCGAAGCGTTCAATAAAATACTGGCGCCGGAGGTCAAAACAGTATCTGCTCCAATATTTACGGCATTCTGGACAGCGTTATTTACAGTTAATTTGACCGAATCGGTGCACCCAAGGGCATCCTGGGCCTCCAGCACATACATGCCACTTGCCAAATTTATAAACGCGGTATCCGGAACAAAAGCGCCCTGGTTGAGGGTGTACAGGTATGGGCCCGTGCCGCCACTGGTTTGCTGCACGATTATTTGACCATTGGTTTCGCCCGGACATTTTACCCCCAAACTATACGCCGAGGTTACCACCGGCGTGGGTGGTACCAGCGTCACGGAAATCGAATCCGAACATTCAGAAGCATCACTGACCGTTATATAATAGGTGCCGGTCATGAGCCCTACTGCAATAGCGGTATCTGAAACACTTGGACTCCAATTAAATGTAAAAGGTGCTGTCCCTTGCACGGATAAGCTAATCCCGCCATCCCGAGCACCGGCACAACTGATGTTCGTAATATCCAACACGCTTAAAACAGGCGGCGCGGTTACCCCTACATTCAGGTCAATAATTTTACCACAGCTATTTTGGTCTGTTACGACCACAATATAATCGCCCGGGGGCAAATTGGCTGCGGTTGGGCCATTTGCAACATTGGGCGTCCAACTATACGTGTACCCAGGCGTGCCACCACTGGCAGTCACGGAAAGGCTGCCGTTGTTTTGCCCGCAACTGGCCGCAAGGGTTGTACTTTGGAGTAAAATATCGCTGGGCGCATCAATTACGATCGGTGTAGTGACGGTACATTGATTTGCATCGGTGATGGTAACAATATAAGTGCCTGCTGATAAGCCCGTTGCCGTGTTTCCATTGACGATTCCGGCAGGCCAATTGTAGGTAAATGGTCCGTTTCCGACCGGCGGATCAATGGTCGCGCTGCCATCGGAACCGCCAAAGCACTGTACATTTTGGGACGTAGTGCCAGCCACCTGGACCCCGCCCGCACTGGTCACGGTAAAGGGCAATACGAGGGTGCAACCTTTGCTATCGGTTACGGTAACATCATAAGCAGCAGGTGCCAAATTGACCGCAATTGTGTTCGTTCCAACGCCCAACGCCCAATTAAAGGTGTAATTTGGGGTGCCACCGCCCACGGAAGCCGTAGCCGATCCATTCGTTTGGCCACAAGTGGCGGGTACGGTAGCGATGGAGCCGGTTAAAGGGGGCGCTTCGGTAACAAACACCACCGTCGTTAAAGGGCAGGATCCGGGTTGCGTAACAATAACGGTATAATTTCCGGCAGGTAAATTGGTGGCCGAACTGCCTGTTTGAACGGGCGTGGTATTCCATTGAAAAGCGGGATTGCCTCCAAGCGGCGCCACCACAATACTGGCGCTACCATCCGATCCTCCAGCACAACTTACCGGGGTAGCACTGGTCGTAACGCCCAATATGGTCACCGTTTTGGTAAAAACGGTCATGCCACTGCACACGCTACCTGCATTTAAAGTAACTGTGTAAGTGCCCGGTGTATTATAGGTGTGACTCGGATTTTGAAGAGTGCTGGTATTCGCAGTGCCCGAGCCCGGATCGCCAAAATCCCAATTCCAGGTGTCCGGGCAATTGGTAGAAAGATCGGTAAAGTCGTAGGTATTGTTGCCATTACACACCGCCGTAAAATCTGGAACAATGGCGGGTGCGTTTTCAATCGTCAAGTCATCAAAAGCAAAACCATCGTAATCATTGCAGGTTGTTCCGGCGCCAAAAGTAAAGCGGAATTTTACCGAGGGCGCTCCGGCCAAATACGGCATGCAATGTTTGGCTACCAACCAACCGCCACTGCCAAAACCACCCTGACAACTGCCGGCGGTTGGTTGTATATTTCCTGTCCACCCTTGTCGTACCGTAACCAGATTGGTCAAGTTCGTAATCGTAGCAAAATTATACCAGTTATCGTTCAGGCAATCCACCGGGTCGGTATTGGTCCCCACGTTGGTCCAGGTAGCCCCTTGGTCCAGGGAATATTGCAAATTGCTCCCATCGAAGCGGCGTTCCGTTTCCCACCATATTTTAAAATGAATATAAGGGTGGGGGAGGTTGGTAAAATCAAAACAGGGGCTTTCTACAAAAGAGCGCTGCCCAAGGTTGTAAAAGGGCGTTGTCAGTCCACCCACGATCCAGCAACGGGTTCCCGTACCGGCACTGTTGATGACGGTTTTTGAGGGGGTGCCCCAGGCCCAGTCGCTGGCATTGCCACCGGCTACCCAGCCGCCCTGGCTGATTTCAAAATTTTCATTGTAAGGGAAAGTGCTAATAAGTGCGCCACATTGCGCAGGTAATTGGGCGGTAAATGCAATCGCCAACAGGAAGGTAAAGCAGGAAAAACGCATGGAGGGTACGTTGTGTAGGTTTGAAGCCATAACGCAAGAGCAACGGTGTACGGTATTCAGAAAACGGTAAAAAAAACAAGAAAATGGTAAGGTAACACATTGCCAACTAAACGGATACAAGCCGCTTGGTTATATTCCACAGCCTTCCCAAACACCCAAATCTGCATTTTCAAAACCTTCTTGCCGTTTTGCTTGTTTCCGGGCTGATTTACCTTGGTTTAGATTCAGGTAGGCGCACGCCGCGCGTAACTGCGCGTAATGCGCTGCTTAAATTAAAATTGATATGTCAGAAAATATAAAAAATGCTCCGAATGATGCCCTTTGGTGTCATTACAGCGATCTGCCCTCGGTGCTGAGTTATGCAAAGCCGCCTGAAACACCTTTGCCACCACCCGAATTGCCGGATAAAAAACTGCCTTACACGGAGCGGGAACTCGATCGTATCATTGAAATGGCCTGGGAAGACCGGACGCCGTTTGAAGCGATTGAACGGCAATTTGGCATCCAAGAAAAGGATGTCATCAAACTCATGCGCCGCCACTTAAAGCGCACCAGTTTTAATTTATGGCGCAAGCGCACCAATGGTCAAACCACCAAACACGAAAAATTGCGCGTTACGGGCATCGATCGGTTTAAGTCCAAAATGCAACGCACCGTAACGCACAATAAAATTTCTAAAAGGTAAATATGGCCATTACAGGCCCAATTTTTGACGAATTGCCGCCGGAATGGCATCTTTATGCACCAAAATCGACATGGTTTTGGCCCGGAAGTAAGGCTGTGAAACGTATAAATAGCCGTTCATTTCCTTTTTTACCGTACCCCAGGAATTTTTCACAATATAATATTTCGTTCCTGCCTGGTCTTTCACCAATCCGGTGATATGCATGCCATGATCATCCGTGGTGCTCAGCTCATCAAAGCCGCGCTGGCGATCTTCCTGGCTGGCTATTTTTTCGCGGCCTGGAACTTTCCAAAGAGAGTCGCGCTGGCCCGCACTTAAGTCTTCCCATGCTTTTTCTGGCCACAACGCCAGGCCTTCTTTTGCCGAAAACGACTTTTCGCTTACATCACTGGCCCACACAATCGAAAATCCTTTTTCCACCGCATTGTCGGCTACTTGTACAAACTCATCAATAGGCAGGTTGTAAAATTGGCCATTCGACCAGTTATCCGACACTTCCAGCACAAAAGATTTGTAAAAAGGGTGGTGGGAATAGGAAGTAAGCGGCACGTAATCTTCTAATTTGATGCCCAGGCTTTGGAAATAGCTTTGGGGCGTAAAAGATTTGCCATTTACCTCAAATTGCGCTGGTGGAGTACCCATATAGCCATCCATTGCGCCGATGTAGGCATTTTTCCATTGGGTGCTCAATTTCCCATCGGGCATTTTATTCACCGCTTCGAGGATTGATTTCAACACGGCTTCCATTTCACCGTGAACGGGTTTGTCTTGTCCGGCCGGAAAACCAGTGTACGCCGATTGCGGAACGATGCCGTATTTGCGCACCAAATTGATCGCATCGTGGGTTTCAGCACCCTGACCAAAGGCGGTCGCGCCCTGGCGACGCACATAATTTTCGGCCCGATCAATATAACCTGCGCGCACCACATACATTTCACTCAGGTCTACCGGCGGTTTTCCCATACGCAGCAATTCGCTTTCAAAAAAAGAATTGGCCGAATAGACCCAGCAAGTGCCCGATTTGAACTGGTTTTTCACATCGGTAACGCCGGCTTTTTTCACCACTGAAAATTTGTATTCGTTCAGGGCGGTTGGAAGTTCCTGCGCCGTAAGCCGGACCATGACAGCGCATAGCAGCAACAAGGAAAGGATGGATTTTTTCATAAGTTGTAATCAGTTAGGTAAACGTTTTGAGGGCGAAAAATCGAATAATATTTGGTATTTAAATGCAATCTTCGATCAGATACGCCAATTTACACCTAAATGCCGCATCTTCCTTCTTTCGCTGTTAAAAAGAAACCCTGCTTTTATACCGACAACTTATGGTGGATGTTGTTTACTTTGGGCCCGAAAATCAGTTTGATATGGAGCCTATTGTACAATATTTTGAAAACATTCCTTCCGCGCACCGCAGCGCAATATTGATTGGAGGACTTACCCTGTTCCTTTCGTTAGAATCGATTGTTCCGCTGTTTCGCTGGCAATACAACAAGTGGAAACATTTGGGTATCAACCTGTTTTTCACCTTTACCACCGTATTGGTCAATTTCATGATGGCCTCCATTTTGTTACTTACCTGTGATTGGGTGGTAGCACATCATTTTGGCATCTTGCAATGGTTGCCCTCCATGGGTTTGTTGCCCTACACCATATTAGGGTTGTTGCTGTTGGATTTGATTGGCGCTTATTTTGTGCATTGGGCCGAACACAAAGTAAAATGGATGTGGCGCTTTCATTTGGTGCACCATACCGACCCGCATGTGGATACCACAACGGCCAACCGCCATCATCCGGGCGAAAGTGTATTTCGCTTTGTTTTTACCACTTTGGGCGTTTTGGTTGCTGGCGCGCCAATATATTTGGTGTTTTTATATCAATCCTTGTCCGCGGCGCTTTCGCAGTTTAACCATGCCAATATTCAGTTTCCAAAGCGTTTGGAGCAAATATTGCGTTGGGTATTGGTGACGCCCTCCATGCACCGGGTACACCATCATTATGTATTGCCGTACACCGATTCCAATTTTGGCAATATTTTTTCCGTTTGGGACCACCTGTTTGGTACCTATGCGCAGTTGCCCAATGAGCAATTGGTTTTCGGGATTGATACCCATATGGAAACCGCCGAATACTCCAACATCGGCAACTTGCTCAAAATCCCGTTTCAAACCTATCGCCCGCCCGTTGGAGCCAAATTTGATTCAGAAAACAATTCAGATCAATAGTTTGTACATTGACGAAATAAGCTTACCTTCGCGCCCGCTTTTGAAAAAAGCAGGGACAAGGGTTTCGTCCCAATGTGAAATCCGCATCTGTTTTACCAATACTTAAAGTGCCCCGAACGACCCGTTACGCTTATGTTATTAGAAGAAGAAAAAGAACCCCAATCTGAACAGGAAACCCCTTCTACTGAAGAAACCACCCCGGTTGAGGCAGTAGAAGAAACCCCGGCAGTCGTTGCCGAAACCATTGAAGAAGCCATTGAAGCGGCTCCAGCCGTGGTGGCTGAAATCCCTGAAGTTGCTGTTGAAGAAGTAGTTGCTCCTGTCGTTGCGGAAGAAGTAGCTCCCGCAGTGGAAGAAGTAGTTGCTCCTGTAGTTGCAGAAGTAGTTACGCCTGCACCGGTGGCTCCTGCTAAAGTTGCGGCTGCAACAGAAGAAGAAGAGGAAGAAGAAGTTGAACTTCCAATTTTCGACCTGGTTGCAGCGGGCGGCAGCGCACATGATGATTTTAACTGGGAAATGGACAAACGCGGCGCGATCGCGTATTCTGCTGCCGACAAATCATCGTTGCTTAAATTGTACGATGCTACCCTGAGCAATGTTACCGAAAATGAAATTATCCGCGGTCGGGTGAGCTCGATCAGCGGCGGCGACGTTGTACTGGATATCAATTACAAAAGTGATGGTCTGGTTCCAATGAACGAATTCCGCGACACCCCTGATATCAAACCAGGTGATGAAGTGGAAGTGTACGTGGAAAGCCAGGAAGACAGTCAGGGCCAATTGGGTCTTTCTCGCCGTAAAGCAAAAATCTTGCGCGCTTGGGAAAGCATCGTTGACTCGTTCAAAAACGGCACCATCATCCGCGGTTCTGTAATTAGCAAAACCAAAGGTGGTTTGATCGTTGACTGTAATGGTCTTGAAACGTTCTTGCCAGGTTCACAAATCGACATCAAACCGGTTATTGACTACGATCAATACGTTGGTAAAGTGATGGAGTTTAAAGTTGTGAAAGTAAACGAGCAAATCAAAAATGCCGTTGTTTCGCACAAAGCCCTCATTGAAAGCGATTTGGCTGAACAGCGCGAGCAAATCCTTGCCAGCCTCGAAAAAGGCCAGGTATTGGAAGGTATTGTTAAAAATATCACCGACTTCGGTGCGTTCCTTGATTTGGGCGGCGTCGACGGTCTGTTGTACATCACCGATATCAGCTGGGGCCGTATTGCACACCCAAGCGAAGTATTGGCGCTCAACCAGCGTATCAACGTGGTGGTACTCGATTTCGACGAAAACAAAAAACGGATCAGCCTCGGCCTCAAGCAACTTACACCCCACCCATGGGAAGTACTCACTGCAGAGGTTACAGAAGGTTCGATCGTTAAAGGCAAAATCGTTAACATCGAAGATTACGGCGCATTTGTTGAAATTCAACCGGGCGTAGAAGGCCTGATCCACATCAGCGAAATCAGCTGGGGCAATCAGAGCATCAACGCTAAAGAATTCTTCAAAATGGGCCAGGAAGTGGAAGCACGCGTCGTAACCATCGACCGTTCTGACCGCAAAATGTCCCTGTCCATCAAACAATTGACTGCTGATCCTTGGAGCGAAATCGAAGGTCGCTTCCCAATCAACAGCCACCACAACGGTACCGTGAAAAATATCACGAACTACGGTATTTTCGTAGAACTGTCGGAAGGTGTTGGTGGTATGGTGCATATCAGCGACTTGAGCTGGACCAAACGCTACGCACACCCAAGCGAATTTACCAAAGTAGGTAACAGCCTGGAAGTGTTGGTATTGGACATCGATAAAGACAAACGTCAAATCAGCCTCGGCCACAAACAAACGCAAGACAATCCATGGGACGGCTTCGAAAGCATGTTCCCTGTTGGATCGTACCACGAAGCAACCGCGATCAAACGCGACGACAAAGGGGCTACGTTCCAATTGCCACACGGCTTGGAAGCGTTCGCACCTGCCAAACATATCCGCAAAGACGACGGACAGCCTGTTAACCCAGGTGACGTGGTAACCGTGAAAGTGATCGAATTCAACAAAGACGATCGCCGGATCCTGGTTTCCCACACCCGCTACTTAGAGGATTTGAAATACAAAGCAGAAGCAGCAGTGAAAGCAGAGCGCGCGAAAGAAGATGGCGAGCAACAAGCAGTAATCGCTGATGTACAGAAAAAAGTAGAAAAGGAAACCTTCGGTGACCTCGCTGCTTTGGCACAATTGAAAGAACAACTCGACAAAGAGTAAGATCCGAAAGGATCATAGATGGAATAAAAAACGCCCTGCTGTTGATTCAGCGGGGCGTTTTTTTTGTCCTTACCCGTTGCTCGCGCGCGGTTCTACCGCGTGTGTCGATCATTGGGGCTCCGCCCCACGGGTAGAACCCGTATGATCGACACACGCGGTAGAACCGCGCGCGAGCGGGGTTTGTTGGATATCAAGTGGTTGCAAAACCCTGGGAAGACTGTCTGTTTGTTTAGGTGCAATGAATGCCTACTTACCCATTACTAGCCACCAAGTGCCGGGCCTGCCCAACCCAGTCTTCCTGATAAATCTTGCCCGGACTAATATTCAGCGCCTTGGCGAAAGCAACAATCGCCTGGTCGTCCCATTTACTGATCTGCTCAAAGGTATAGATGCCCAATACATACAACTGCTGCTCCGAAAACGGCGTAATCCCGTTGATGATCTTCAAATCATCTTTGTGCTCTGGCGCGGCGGGGCCACCTTTACGATCGGCTTGCGCACCCGATTGTTTGCGGGTAGGTTGCGCTTTGTGTTGTACCTGAAGTTGTTCTAATTGTAAGTTTTCAATTTCGATGCGGGCAATCTCCAGTTCGCGGTGCAAGCGTGCGCGTTCCGACTCGAGGTTGGAAGCAGCCTGTTCGACCGAAGCCATTTTTTGTTGCATGCGCTGGAAATCCTGATAAATCTGTTGCCAGGCTTCTAATTCCTCCTGCATTTTATTTAATTCGGCAGTGAGCGCATCATTTTGTGTATTTAAATGTTGGGTAAGTAACTCGAGGGCTGCCACTTTTTGCGCATATTGGGCCGCGTTGGCTTCAGCGCGCTCGGCACGGAGGGCAAGCGATTGGTCTTGGGTTTGTCGGCGGGACTGATCGGATTCAATTTGTGCGAATTGTTGTCGCATAGTGCCCAATTCGAGCGTTACTTTCTTGAAATCCGCCTCGCGCAACTCATGTTGATGCTTCAGGTGCGTATAGAGCCGGGCCAAAGTATTTTTTTCCTGCTCGGTACGTTCAAGGGTATTGCGTACGTTTCGCTCAGGCAATGCAGCGCGCAAAGACCATCCGATGATGATGCCTGCTACTGTAAAAACTCCCCAAACGAGCCAGTAAAAAACTGGGTCCTGCATGAAATCGTCCATGACGGCAAATTAACATTTTGTCCAAAGGTAGTACAAGATACGTAAAAATTGCGCACTTTACACGTTTTTTGCACTTTATAAAGGCAAAATTTTAAAATATTCATTTAAAACAGGATAAAAATCAGTAAACCTTGTCATTTTTTGGGTTTGTCCGTACCAATTTAGCATGAAAAATTCGCCATTTGTCTTGCTCGTTTATTGTTTGCTGCAGTGTATTCCTGCGGTTGCACAACAGCCTTTAACCGATAGCAATTATGTCTATATTGATACAATTCTGCTGGAAGGGAACCGTAAAACTAAAAATGCGCTCCTGTTCCGGGACCTCGAATTCCGGCAAGGCGATTCGATCCTGCGCGCCGATTTGGAGGCAACCCTGAAACGCAACAGCCTGCGCCTGCTCAACCTCAATTTGTTTACCATCGTGGACATTCAGGTTGTGGAATGGCGGCCCGGAAATCACGCGGTACTGCGTATCAAAATGATTGAAACCTGGTTTGTGTTGCCCATTCCCGTGTTCGAACTCTCCGACCGCAACTTTAATGTCTGGTGGAAACAGTTTAATCGATCACTTCGAAGGGTCAATTACGGTTTGGACCTGGTGCACAACAACGTAAGCGGGTATGCCGACCGACTTAAACTGCGCTTTGGGGCGGGTTTTAATAATATTTACGAAGTCGCATACCGGTTGCCGCCCCTCAACAAAGGACAAACCCTGCAACTACAAACCTCGCTCGCATACACGCGCCAGCACGAGGTCGCTTACACCACTACCGACAATATTGTACGCTTCCGACGGGACCCAAATGCCTGGAATATTACGCAAATCCTCGGAACCATTAACCTCAACTGGCGACCAGGACTCAATAATTTTCACAATTTCATTCTCGAATACCGCGATATTCGGGTGAGTGATTCTATTGGAGTAATTTTAAATCCCGATTTTTTTCTAAATGCCCGCACCCGCCAGCAGCATTTTAGCTTGGTGTATATCGGGACGCAAGACCTGCGCGATATCCGGCCATATCCCCTGCATGGCACTTTTTCGAGGATTGAAATCCGACAAAATGGACTGCTTCCTACCGATGACCTGCATTTGTTCCGGGTTTTTGCCGAACGCGCCTGGTATTTTCCGGTGGTCAAAAATTTATATGCCGATATCGCCATCAAGGGACGAACCAGTTTGCCGCGCCGAAAACCGCCCTATTTCAACAACCAGGCACTGGGCTATTTTGGCAACTTTGTGCGCGGATACGAATATGTTGTGTCTGATGGATTGGATTTTGCTGTACTCAAAACCGCTTTGCACTTCGAATTTTTAAACCGGGTGTTTCAATTGGGCAAATTTATGCCCCTCAAAACCTTTAAAACATTGCCCCTCAAATTATACCTGTCGTTCAACAATGACACCGGGTTTTCCAACGATCCATATTACCGGGTGGGCAATCCGTTGGCCAACAAACTTTTATACGGATATGGCCTGGGCCTGGATGTGGTAGCCTGGTACAACAAAACGGCGCGGTTCGAATTCAGCTGGAATGATATTGGGCAGCGCGGCTTCTTCCTGCGCATCGACTCCGGGTTTTAACAAACAAAGCCCCCGTCTCGACATCCGAAACGAGGGCTTCTGCGAAAAAGAGCGGGCTAAGTTTGGTTAGAGCATAGCCTCAAAAGCTGTTTTTGTGCTGTATTGCAGGATATTACTCAGAACTGCCTCAGATGGGTTGAACTGGACCTTGGGGAGTTGGGTTTTGGCATGCAACAACTGATTAAACAGGGCATGCATTTCAGGATCATCTTCAATGCTATGCGCCATCTCAGCAGCGGCTCCTGCTGGCATCTCGTGGTACAAAAATTGTACGAGATCATCATAATATGTGTAGGTTTCTTCCATAGGCTGGATGCCGATTTGCGTTTTAAATTCGGACATAAAACATCACCAGGGCGATGCTTATTGTTTTTCCTTACAAAATAATTCATACTTTAACATAAATCTAGCCAAAAAATAATGGGCTCAAACGTTTTTTACCTATACAAGGTATCAAATTGCCCTTTTCGTGTGTAATCACTACCTTGTTTGCATCCACCTACCCGTTCCACCTATTTATTGATTTAAAAACACCAAGATTAAGCCATGGAATCCATGCACGACAACCACCAGGAACCCTCTATCTGGGTACGCCAGGCTACCACCATTAAAGGACTGGTCATTTTTGTTTTAACCATGCTGCTCCTCATCCCCACTTCGATGATTGAAAGCCTGATTTTTGAACGTCAGGGCCGCCAGCAAGAAGCCGTAGCGGAAGTGAGCGGTAAGTGGGGGCGGCAACAAAACCTCGCCGGACCATTTTTAATCCTGCCGTACGAACTAACACTGCGAAATTCGGATGGTAAAATCATCGATAAAGTATTAAAACATGCCTTTTACTTGCCAGATGCCTTGAAGATCAATGGGCAGGTACAGCCTGAATTGCGGCATCGGGGTATTTTTGAAGTGGTTTTGTACAGCAGTGCCTTGAGTTTGGAAGGTAGTTTTGGAAAATTACAAACCGATCAATTTATTCCGGCAGATGCCCAAATTTTGTGGGAGCAAGCGCAGTTGGCCCTCAGCATTCCGGACTTGCGCGGGCTCAAGGATCAGGTAAAACTGGATTGGGATGCCCAATCATCTTTATTCGACCCGGGTATTCCGGTGGGTGGTTTGGCCGAAAGTGGTATTCATGTGCCCATTTCCTTGCAAAAAGACGCAAATGGCGCACATACCTTTAAAATTTCCTTGGCCTTGAAAGGTTCCGGCTCTTTGTTTTTTACGCCCGTTGGCAAAGTCACCGAGGTCGCAATTTCGGCACCTTGGGCCGACCCAAGTTTTAGCGGGGCTTTTTTACCGGAAGAAAAACAAATTGACGGGAACAGTTTTACCGCAAATTGGAAAGTACTCAACCTCAACCGGAATTATCCGCAACAGTGGTTGAGCGAGGCAAACACCAGTTATGCGGAAAGTGCATTTGGGGTAGACTTTCTGTTGCCGGTCGACAATTACCAGAAATCGACGCGTTCGGTCAAATATGCGATTCTGTTTATCAGTCTTACGTTTTTGACCATATTTTTTATAGAAATGCGGCAAAAAACGCGGGTGCATGCTTTCCAATATGCCCTGATCGGACTGGCGCTGGTGATATTTTACACCTTGCTGGTGTCTATTTCCGAACATCTTTCGTTTGATAGTGCCTACCTGATTGCAGCAATCATGACCATCGCGCTTACCACTTTATACGCCAATGCCTTGTTTGCCTCCCGGCAAATGGCCTTCCTCGTAGGCGGTACGCTCACGGTATTGTATGGCTTTTTGTTTGTGGTGTTGCAGCAGCAGGATTACGCTTTGCTCATTGGCAGCATCGGCCTGTTCCTGATCCTGGCAGCCGTGATGTATTTTTCACGAAAAATAGAATGGTAAAACGGAATGCCTGAAAAACAGGCAATTCATCGAAAAGGCAGGGGCTGTAGCGCAGTTTCGCCCGTTGGATACAAACGAGCTGCTATATTTACGGTTCAAACCAATCCGCGCGCGAATATGAAACAACGGCTCCTGCTTCTTTTCATTTTGATGGGTACCGCATTGCTGGCCCAAAAACCGATTACGCTGGAAGACATCTGGCAAAAGGGCACTTTTTCGGCAAAAGGCATCCCGGGGTTTAATTTTCAAAAAGACGGGGTGCATTATACCCGCCTCAATAAATCGACCATCGAACAATGTGACCTGCGCACCGGTGCGGTTTCGGGGCAAATACTGGATGCGCACAGCATCAAAACCAATGCGCCCGGCTGGAAAGACACCCTCGATGGCTACAGCTTCAGTGCCAACGAACAAAAAATACTCATCGCTGCCGAAACCCAACAGATTTATCGCTGGAGCACCAAGGCCCAGTTTTTTGTGTACGATCAGGCCACCAAAAACCTCACCCGCCTTTTTGAAGGGAACAAACAACGGTACGCCCATTTTTCGCCCGATGGTAGCAAAGTAGCCTTTGTGGTGGATAATGACTTGTATTACAAAGACTTGGCCAGTGGAAATACCACCCGCGTTACCCGCGACGGAAAAATCAATGCCATCATCAATGGCGCCAGTGATTGGGTATATGAGGAAGAATTTGAATTGGTACGCGCCTTTGAATGGAGTCCCGACGGAAAGTACCTCGCCTTTTTGCGCTTCGATGAAAGTGCAGTGCCTGAAATGCGTATGGAAACGTTTGACGGCGGTGCCTACCCCGACGAAGAACGCTTCAAATACCCCAAAGTAGGTGAAAAAAATGCACAGATCAGTGCCTGGCTATATCATCTGGAGCAAAAGCAACTACTTCCGATTGAAACGGGTGCCGATCCGGAAGATTATTTGCCCCGCATTGAATGGACCGCTACCGGCAAATTATGCATCACCAAGTTAAACCGCTTGCAAAACAACCTGCAACTCCTGCTGGCAGACCTCGTCACGGGTCGTTGCACCCGCCTGTTGGAGGAAAACAATGCCGCTTATATTGATTTACACGATATTATCTTTTTAAAAGACGGTTCGGGCTTCGTAATGCAAAGTGAAAAAAGTGGATTTAACCACTTGTACTATTACGATATGCAAGGCAAGCAGGTAGCAGCCTTGAGCAGCGGCAATTGGGATGTGACCGATTTTTACGGAGTGGATGAAAAAAATGGCCTGGTTTTTTATCAGGCGGCATCCAAATCGCCCATGGAGCGGGAAGTTTTTTCCGTGAAATTAAATGGTAAAAGCCAGAAGCGCCTTTCAAAGGAGCGGGGGTATAACAGCGCTATTTTCAGCAGCACCTACGATTATTTTGTGTTGACGCATTCGGGCTTGAATGCGCCGCCGAACTATGCGGTTTGTGATCGTAAAGGTAAAATATTGCGTCCTTTAGAGCAAAATATGGATTTAAAGGCCAAAATTGCTGAATACGGGGTGATTCCTGCCGAGTTTTTTAGTTTTAAAACGCCCGATCAAACAGCGCTCAACGGGTTTATGATCAAACCCAGCGCGCCACAATTTGCCGGTAAAAAACTGCCTGTCTTGATGTTTGTGTACGGAGGTCCAGGCAGCCAGCAAGTGCTCGACCAATGGAAAGGCACCAATTACTGGTGGTTTCAAATGCTGGCCCAACAAGGATACGTGGTGGCTTGTGTCGACAACCGGGGCACGGGTGCGCGCGGAGAAGCCTTTAAAAAATGCACGTATCAGCAATTGGGTAAATTGGAAACCCAGGATCAGATTGATGCAGCCAAATACCTGGGCACCTTGCCTTTTGTAGACCCAGCCCGGGTGGGCATATTCGGTTGGAGTTACGGCGGCTACATGTCGTCCTTGTGTATGATGAAAGGCGGCGAAGTATTCAAAGCGGGCATTGCGGTGGCGCCGGTAACCAATTGGAAATGGTACGACAGTGTGTACACCGAGCGGTATATGCGCACCAATAAAGACAATCCGGCTGGGTACGAGGATAATTCGCCGGTCAATTTTGCCGACAAATTACAAGGAAAATACTTGTTGGTACATGGATTGGCCGACGACAATGTGCATTTCCAGCATTCGGCAGAAATGGCCAACCGTTTAATTGCCGCCAACAAGCCGTTTGACACGATGGTGTATCCCAATCGGAGTCACAGTATCACGGGAGACAATGCCCGAATGCATTTGTACACCTTAATGACCAACTTTCTCAACGAAAAATTGAAAGAAGGAAAGCCCGTAATTCGTCCGTAATTCGTCGGTAATTACTTCAATTCCTTGATTTTGGCAAATAATTCATGTTCAAAACCGGGGTAATAGCCCTTGTGTTGCCAAACCAGGGCACCATTGCGGTCAAACAAAAAAACCTGGGGCAAGCCATTCAGGCCACCTGGCAAAATAGATTTAAAGGTCCTTTCCCGGTCCCAATAGACTGGAAAGGGCCATTTTTTTTCTTTTACCAAAGGGGCGATAAAGCGAAAACGCTGAGGATAGTCGATGGAAACAGCAAACAATTGAAAGTCGACCTCTTTTTTCCAGTTTGTATATTGTTCGGTGTACGAAGCCAACTCAGCCAAGCAAGGCACGCAGGTCGTGAGCCAAAAGGCAAAAACCGTGGGTTTGCCGGTTTTGAATACCTGTTTGGAATTGAACAAGGTGCTATCCGGTTTGTACAAAGCAATTTCAAACGGAAACGGGCTGCTTGGCTGCGGCTGGGTGTTGGATTGTGCGTGCAAGGCAAGCGCAAGCGTACTAAACAGGCAAAAAATAAAGAGGCGACGCATGGTAAATATTTAATAAAAACGAATAATTTTTTGTGCAAATATTGAGCCTTTCGCGTGACGAAACACAGAAGTTAACGTCCCATTAACGGTTTGAAAGAAAATTACAATGAAATGGTCTCATTTCACTGCTTTTTTCGTGTCTTTGCTGAAAATTTGACGGTTTCATGCTTGCTTGCGCTCGTTATAAACCGTTTTAATACACCTTCGCACTGACCTTTTCAAACAATTCCTACGTGAAGTCGACCGCCAAAAAGACTGTCGAATATACCGATTCTGAACTGATTGCGCTTTACTTAGCGGATCAACAGCCTGTGTATTTTACCCAGCTGTACCGCCGCTATGCAAGTAAAGTTTTTGCCAAGTGTATTTCTATGCTGGCAGATGAAGGCTTGGCACAGGATGCGACACAGGATATATTTGTAAAAATTGTACTCAATCTGTCCAAGTTTAGCGAACAATCGTCGTTTTCGACTTGGATTTATTCAATTACGTACAATTATTGCATTGATTTAATTCGGAAAAAGAAAAAACTGCCCCTGATTTTTACGGAAGACATGGGCAAGATGAATAAAACCGAGGATCAGGAAATTCCGGACAGTGTATTGCTCGAAATGAAGCAAGAGCGTTTGGAAAAAGTGTTGGACTTGATACCGCCGGGCGATAGAGCGATTTTATTGATGAAATACACCGATGATTTGTCGATCAGGGAAATTGGTGCGGTGTTGGGCAAAACCGAGAGCGCGATAAAAATGCAGTTGATGCGCGCAAAACAGAAAGTACAACTGGTACACGACGAATTATTCGAATTTGACCCGATGGAAGGCACAAAATAACCTGAGTTTATTATCCAAACGTTTCATCCCAAACAAAGTACGCATGGCTAACAATTTCCAGAAAATAATGGAGGACCGCGAGGCAATGCTTCCGCCTGAATTGGAAGACCGGATGTCGCAGCACCTGGGTACTTTTTCTATGTTTGGGAAAGTAATCGAACTCTTTGTGCCCAATGCACTGCACACGGTGGTACGCATCTTTGGCGGTGAGGAATTGCCCTGCATCAAAGACCGCAAACGACTGGCCGAACCAGCCTGGCGCCGTCCGCCTGAAGCGCGCGGACCGGGTGAAACGGAAGATTAAAAGAACAACCAACTTTATAATATCGGTACCGAAAACAATCTGAACAATGGGGAACCTACTACTTTTCTTTTTTTTCCAACAAACGGATGCGCCCCCAACCAGTCCCTTGGATGAGTTATTTCGCCAATTTGCTGCCTTTTTCCCAAGAATCGTGGGGGCATTGGTCATTTTACTCATTGGCTGGCTGGTTGCTAAATTGGTAAAAAAAATATTGACGCAGGTGTTGGAACGGGTGGGCATCGACCGTTTTGCCGAAATGTTGAATGATATAGACCTGGTACGCAGCAGCGGCATGGAAGTCAAATTGTCGGCGGTACTGGCGCAAGTTGTGTATTATGTGATGATGCTGATTTTTGTCATTGCCGCAACCGATGCCATGGGCGTGAAAGCGATCACCCAATTGGTCACCGATGCGCTCAATTATTTGCCTTCCCTGTTTTCGGCCTCGGTGATTTTTTTACTGGGCCTGTTTTTGGCCGATTTAGTGAAAGGTTTGGTGCTCACGGTTTGTCAATCGATCGGGCTGCCTTCTGCAAAAATGATCGCCGCGGGTGTTTTTTATTTCCTGTTGGTCACGGTCGCGATCAGTGCGTTGGCACAGGCAAAAATCAATACGGGATTCATTTCCTCTAATTTGACCGTAATTATAGGCGCGGTGGCCCTCGCATTTTCCCTGGGTTACGGGTTTGCATCCCGCGATTTGATGGCCAACTACCTGGCTGGGTACTATAATAAAAACAAAGTGCGGGTAGGCGATGATGTTCGGATCATTGGGGTGCGTGGTAAAGTGGTGATGATTGACGCCAGTTCTATTTTCCTGCAAACAGCCGAACGTGCCGTGATCATTCCTTTGAGTAAACTGGCAACCGAAAAAATTGAAGTTTTTTATGCCGATGCCCAAGACGATCAGTTATTGGACGCCGGCGACGATACGATACATGAATAATCCAAATTCACTCAACCTTTTTATTGCATGAAACTTTTTATCTCTACCCTCCTCCTGATTGTTTGTTTTACAGGCTTATCTGCCCAAACTGCCGAAGAGGCAAAAGCAAAAGCCATCAAAGACGCTGCCATGAAAGCCGATACGGGCTGGACAAGGAGCGGCGCCCTGGGCTTCGATTTATCGGGCCTCGGCTTATTCAACCCCAAACAAGGCGCGGGCGGCAACCGCTTCGGAATTGGTTTGGTTACCGGGCTCAATGCCAACTATAAAGGTGGAAAAACCTTTTGGAGCAACCAATTAGACATTCGCTTGGGCGCACAACGCGTTGTTGTTGCGGTTACAGAGCCTGTACCTACCACGCGGAAAGATTTTGTCAAAAACCTGGATTTGTTGCGTTTTAACTCCCGTTTCGGGTACCTGATTTCGGGTGATAAGCTCTTTGCAGCGATCGACCTGGTAGCAGAAACCTTGCTGATGCCGCTTTATCCGGGTAACACCATCCAACCCGTAACTCCAGGCGACCGGCCCCAGGCGAAGTTTTTGAACCCGCTCACCGTGGATATCGCACCGGGTATTGCGTACAACCCGAATGCACAGTTTTCGTTCTTTTTCTCTCCCGTTGCAACCCGTTATATTTTGGTGGCCGACGAAGATATCAACAAACTGTACATCCACATTTCTGAAGAATCACTCACCGGTAGCAATTACTTTTTGGGTCTCGGCTCCAAATTGCGCGCAGGATACGCCAATAAATTCCTGAAAGACCGCATTGCTGCCAACAGCGCTTTGAGTCTGTACTCCAACTACCTGCAAGGCCCGCAAAACGTGGATGTATTGTGGACCAACAACTTGGATATCCAGATTTTTAAAGGACTTTCTTTGAGTTTGCTGGGTGAATTGTTCTACGACAATGACGTAAATGTGCAGATTGACCGCAATAACAACGGCATTTTTGGTGAAAAGTCATTGAACGAGTTTGCGCCGGCTGCCTCTATTACGGGTTCCTTTATGTTGAAATACAGCCGTATTTTTTAGTTAAAACAGCCGCTACCTTTATCTGCCATGCGTATTTTGATGGTTTGCCTGGGGAATATTTGTCGGAGCCCACTCGCGGAAGGTATCCTGCGTCATCATGCCGAACAAAACGGCCTGGACTGGGAAATTGACAGCGCGGGTACAGGGGGCTGGCATGTGGGTGATCCGCCGGATCCACGGTCGATAAAGGTAGCGCGCCAGTTTGGCATTGATATTAGTGCGCAACGTGCGCGCCAGTTTAAGGTGGCCGATTTTGATTTGTTTGATCAGATTTTTGTGATGGATACCGGAAACCTGCGGGATATCTTGCGCCTGGTGCCATCCCAGGAATATAGTAAAAAAGTAGCCCTCATGCTGGATCAGGTGTACCCGGAAAAATTGAAAAGTGTGCCCGATCCTTATTATAACGACGATGCCTTTGAGCCGGTATTTCGCATGCTGGACAAAGCCTGTGCCGCGTACATTGCCAAATTTTTGTAGTTTTACGCTGCAAATCAATCACTTATGCGGTATTTTTTGACCCTTGCTTATCTTGGAACTGATTTTTGTGGATGGCAACGTCAGCCGAAAGATGTATCCGTACAGGCAGTCTTGGAAAATGCCTTGAGTATTGTTTTGCGCCAGCCAATTGAAATAACCGGGTGCGGCCGAACGGATACCGGGGTACATGCGCGCTATTATGTTGCCCATTTTGATGCTGAAGCTGCCCTACCTGATCGTTTTTTGATTGCAATAAACAGCCTTTTACCGTATAGCATTGCGGTGTATGCCGTGCAGGCCATGCATGCGGAGGCACATGCGCGCTACGATGCTTATGAACGCAGTTATATCTACCACCTGGGCATGCGCAAAGACCCATTTTCGAAAGAAACGGCCTGGTTTTACCCCCAATATCAAAAATTGAACCTCGAAAAAATGCAAGCCGTTGCAGCGTTGTTGCCACAGTTTGACGCGTTTTTCCCGTTTTGTAAAACACACAGCGGCGTAGATTCCTATCAATGCAAGCTCACAAAAGCATATTGGGTGGTGGAAAAAGAAACCCATCAACTGACCTTCCACATTACTGCCAATCGTTTTTTAAGGGGGATGGTGCGCTTGATTGTTGGCACTTGTATCACGGCGGGCATGGGGCAAATCGCCGTAGAGGACGTTAAAAAAGCACTCGAAGATCAAACACCCTTGCTCAAAAGTCTGAGTGTGCCCCCGGAAGGACTTTTTCTGACGGAAGTGCGTTACCCTTATCCGCTGGAGGGTGTTTAATGGCAATCGTACCCCGCCTTGGGGACTGCCGCATCAAATAAACTCAAATCGAGGTGAAGCCCCCGTTGCAACAACAATATTCCTGCAAAACTGAGCAATAAGGGTTGCCAAATACGCAATCGTCGACGCATTACTTGCCCAAAAGAACGTCCCAGCACCGTAACAGCCAACAAGAGCGGTAAGGTACCCAGGCCAAATATTGCCATAAACAACGCGCCTTTTGTGCCATCTACACTTGCAATCGCACCTGCCAGGGCGGCGTACACCATCCCGCAAGGCAACAACCCATTGAGCAGTCCCATCGAAAATACCGCGCTGTTGCCATGTTGTTGCAGCATTTTGCCCATTTTTTGTTGTACCAAACGGGTAAAATGCCCAAAACCAGGCAAGGCTGTAATGAGGCGTTCAAATCGCCAGGCCATCAAAGCCATCAGAATCATCATTGTACCCGCCAGCAGCGAAAGCGCCTGCTGCAATCCGGCAAGGGCAATGCCTTTTCCCAACAGCCCAAAAAACAAACCCAGCAATGCATACATCAAAATGCGACCACTTTGGTAAAGCAGCATTTGACCCAAAACATGGCGTTTGCCCGTGGCATCCAAGGGTAAGGCCAACATGAGTGGACCGCACATGGCGACACAGTGCAGACTGCCTGCCAAACCGAGTAATAGCGCTGCGATCATTTTTTGCAGGAAATATTAAATACCAAAAGTGGTGGTGTAAAAGTAGGGGAGCCCATTGGCCACCCAATCCAATTCCACATGCCAGCGCCCTTTGTGCAATTTAGCCGTCGGCACGATGATTTTACCATCCTGCGGCGCACCAATTTTTACCGTAAAATCCTCTTTTACTTCGGCTGCACGGTAAAACTTGGCCGTGCCTTCCGAAATAGACATGTCGGCTGGAAACTGAAACACCACGGATTGTTGTTCGGCATTGGGTGTAACGATCGGAAGCACCGCCAATTTGGCCGTATTTTGCTTCTTTTCAATGCGGGCCTGAAAATTCAAATCCAGGTCGTAATAATTTTTGTCTACCAGTCCCGGATCATACTGTGTGGAGGCAAAAACCATGATAAGCATGCCCGCGGCGAACGCGCCGTAAACCAAAGCAATGCCAGTACCCCAAGAAATTTTCATAATGACAGGTTTTAAAGATGATAAATACGCCCGACCAGGATTAAACCTGAGGAGGCTTATTCATGATGATCAGAATGTTCGTTTTCTTTTTCATGATCCTTTTCAGGGCGCTCCATTTTCGGTAAGGGCCCGTTAGGTCCCATAAAATTGGTCGTAACCCGGTCAATGACTTTTTCGCCGGACAAAACTTCAATGACCATCTGATTTTTACGACCAGTTAATTGATCTTGGGGCATTTCCACAAAAAAAGCACCTTCTGCTTTGCCCGCTTTCGGTATGGCCAGGTGGGTGTTACCAATCCATTGTAGCTTGGCACCAGGCGTGGATACCCGCAGCGAAAACGGCATTTCCTTGCCCGATTTATTGATGATTACGTAGGTGTACAAGTTTGTAAGGTGGGTATCATCGGTTTGCTGGAACATTTGGCCGGGTGAACGCAAAATGATAGACTCCACAATGCCGCGGTTGGCAATAAGCACCACATCAAGCGCCAAAAGGGCAAATAAAATACCTGAATAAGCCCAAACGCGCGGAGTGAAAATTTTGCGTTTCCCCGATTCAATTCCGGTCATGGAGTCATAACGCACCAAGCCACGCGGACGATCAATTTTGTCCATAATTTGATCGCATGCATCAATACAGGCCGTACAGTTTACACATTCTAATTGAGTTCCGTTTCGAATGTCAATACCAGTTGGACATACTGCCACACAAAGTTTGCAATCAATGCAGTCTCCTTTAGGTTGGCCATCAATCCCAATGCGTAAACTCGCAGCACTGCCGTTTACACTGTTTGTTATACGTTCTATTGGATTTGGCATTGCATGCTCCCCATCGCTTCCCTTTTTTAATTTCCCACGTGGCTCACCCCGCAGATGGTCATAAGCAACGACAATAGAATCCTTTACCAGCAACACACTTTGAAGGCGGCCGTAAGGACAAATGGTGGTGCATATTTGCTCTCGCATCCGCGCAAACGTATAATAAAACACCCCAGAAAAGATCAACATGGCGATAAACCCACCTACGTGCTGCGACAATGGATCGCTTATAATCTGCAACACACTATCCATGCTGATAATGTAGGCTAAAAAGTAATTGGCAAAAACAACAGCAATCCCAAAGAAAATACCGTGTTTCAGCGCCTTTTTTCTAATTTTTTCGGCAGTCCAAGGGCCATTATCTAAACGCCGCATCGCATTGGCGTCCCCTTCTACCCAATATTCGATTTTTCGGAAAATCATTTCCATAAATACCGTTTGCGGACAAACCCAGCCGCAAAATAACCGACCAAAAACCACCGTAAACAAGATGATGAACACGATAAAGGTGAGCATCGCCAGTACAAACAAGTGGAAATCCTGAGGGGTAAACAACATGCCCAATAACACGAATTTGCGTTCCAATACATTGAACAACAAAAACTGCTCGCCGTCAATTTTGATGAAAGGCATGGATAAGAAGATCGCCAAAAAAACAAATGAAACGATCGTCCGGGCATTATAGAACCTTCCGGAAGGCTTCTTGGGGTATAACCAGATCCGCTTGCCTTGTTGATCGACCGTTGAGATATGGTCGCGGTATTCTTCGGTGTCCTCTATGAATTGGTGAATTGAATCTGGTTGCATGACTTGCTTGTTGTAACGAGTAGAACTTTATTTCGAGACACAAGTTCCGCTCAAATACAACGGCGACAACTGACGGTCATCAGGATACTTGGTGATGTTGGTCAAAATAAAAAAACAGCCGACGCTGGGCGCCGGCCGTTTCGGGAAACTAGTACGAATGTATTAAATCTATTTGGTAGGGCTGGGTACGGTTCCTTTTGCAAGGCTATCCTGTGGTGTTGCAGTTTCCGTCCAAACAACCCCTTGTGGTGCTTTGGGGTTCGGTGGGTTGGTTCCACCCAATGTGAGGACATAACTGGCAATCTTTTGCATATCGGCTGGCCGCAGTTGAGCTTGCCAGGCGATCATGCCCTTTTCTGGTACACCGTATTTAATGGTTTTAAACACATTTTTAACACCACCTCCGTGAATCCAGTAAGGATCGGTAAGATTGGGGCCAACGCCGCCTTCGCCTTTTTGTCCGTGGCAGGCAACGCAGTTTCCTTTATAAATCAACTCTCCTTCACCCAATGCACCACTTTCCGTGAGTGCAACCACATTTGATTCGTCCACCGCATTGGCTTTGCCTGCCAGTGCAAGGGCGATTTCCTTTTTAGCAACTGCTACTTCTTGCTCGTATTCCTGTGTTTGGGAAAGGCCGCTACCACCCCAATGGTAATAAATCATGTATCCCAAACCATAAATAATGGTTAGAATAAACATATTTACCCACCATGGCGGCAAACGGTTATCGAGCTCGCGAATACCATCGTAATCGTGGTGCAAAATAATATCGGCCTCGCGGTCAATCGGCACCGCATCTTCCCAGTACTTTTTGCGAATGCGGGTCCAGAAATCGTCCCCTGCAGGATCAACAACGGGTGCATCAGCGTCTTCTGGTAAGTTTACATTGTTCAAACGTGCTTCCAATTGAATCGCGCGTTTGTACAAGAATTGGTTGACCTTGATCATATAGAGCATGGCCACAAAAAAGAGTGCGGCGCCTGCGCAAATTAAAACCCAGGTCATAATCTGGGGTAATTGCCCGACTTGTGGATCCGGGGCGGCTGGCGTAGTAGCAGATTGGGCCCAGATGGACACACTGGCAACCAGCCAAAAGAAAAGTAGGAGATATTTCTTCTTTTTCATTTTTCAAAATTTTGAAAAACAGAGCGTTAGATTTGTGGTAAAGGTGTTGGGCAGACATCTGTGACGTCCCCAAAAACCTGGTTGATTTTAATCCTCAAGTGGCATGTTGGCCATATAGTCCATATCTGCTTTTTTGCTCATAAAATAGGCGCGAAAAAAAGCGATGCAAAACGCGCTAAAAAAAATCAGCAGCGCTGTAATGCCAAACCATTGGATGCCATCGACGGATTGTAAAAGGTATTTGTACATAACAACTTGTATTTCAAAGTATACCGGTTGGCGCTGCCCATACTCGAACTCGGCGCCAACCGGTTCCCTTATGATGGTTTATTTACTGGTTTCTACAGGTTGGATTTTGATATCGGTACCCAAACGCTGTAAATAAGCGATGATGGCCACGATTTCTTTGTTTTCTATACCTGGATCTTTAATACCCTGCTCATTCAGGCTTTTGGCAATGCCCAATGCCTGTTCTTTGGCTTTTTCAATCGCTTCTTTTTCAAAATTGCGTGGGTAAGGCGTACCTAAAGTGCGCAAAGCCGCAATTTTAGAAGGCAACAAACTCAAATCCAAGTCGTAATCAAGCAAGTGTGGGTAAGGTGGCATCAGCGAACCGGGCGACATGGTGGTAGGATCCATCATGTGGTTGTAGTGCCAGCTGTCCGGGTATTTTTTGCCTTCGCGCATCAAATCCGGGCCGGTACGTTTGCTACCAAACAAAAATGGTCGGTCGTAAACGTATTCACCTGATTTGGAGTACTCTCCATAACGTTCAGTTTCTGCACGGAACGGACGAATCATTTGGGAGTGACAACCCACGCAACCTTCCCGGATATAAAGATCGCGGCCGGTAAGTTCGAGCGGTGTATATGGCTTCACAGTAGATATTTTAGGCACCTGGCTTTCAATAAATACCATTGGAACGATTTGAACGATACCACCGATTGCTATCAAAATGGTGCTAAACAACAACATTTGCAAAGGACGGCCTTCAATCCATTTATGCCAGTACTCACCAGCCACTGCTTTCGGAACGTAGCTTTCACGGGCAGGTGCTTCAGCAGCCTCATTGGCAAGGAAAGAGCCTTGTGCGCCTGTTTTGTACAAATTGTACACTCCAATGGCTGCACCGGCAAAATACATCAAGCCTCCAGCACCACGAATGATGTACATCGGTACAATCTGTTTCACGGTATCCAGGAAGTTACCCCAAGCCAGGGTGCCTTCTGGTGTGAATTCGCGCCACATAAAGTATTGTGTCCAGCCAGCCCAGTACATCGGTACAGCGTAGAAAATGATCCCGAGGGTACCTACCCAAAAGTGGATGTTGGCAAGGTTGGTAGAATATAAATTGGTGCGGTAAATCCGAGGCCACAGCCAATACAACATACCAAATGTAAGGAAGCCGTTCCAACCCAAAGCACCTACGTGTACGTGCGCAATGGTCCAGTCGGTAAAGTGGCTAATGGCGTTCACCGATTTGATCGACAACATCGGACCTTCAAAAGTCGCCATACCGTACGCGGTAACAGCTACCACCAGGAATTTCAAAACAGGATCCTGGCGAACACGGTCCCAGGCACCCCGCAAGGTGAGCAAACCATTCAACATACCACCCCAGGATGGCGCAATCAGCATAATGGAAAACACCGTACCCAGCGATTGAACCCAATCAGGCATGGATGTGTACAACAAGTGGTGCGGTCCAGCCCAGATATAGATGAAAATCAGCGCCCAAAAGTGGATAATGGACAACTTGTACGAGTAAACCGGGCGATTGGCAGCCTTTGGCAGGAAATAATACATCAAGCCTAGGTAAGGCGTGGTCAAAAAGAACGCCACCGCATTGTGGCCATACCACCATTGCACCAAGCCGTCCTGAATGCCTGCAAAAACCGAATAACTGCCAAATGCAGCGTAAGGAATCTCAAAACTCCGTACAATATGCAATATAGCAACGGTAACCCAGGTAGCAATGTAAAACCAGATCGCTACATACAAGTGCTCTTCGCGACGCTTCAAAATGGTGCCAAACATGTTGACGCCAAAAATTACCCATACCAGGGTAATCAAAATATCAATGGGCCACGATAATTCGGCGTATTCACCACTGGTAGTTAGCCCCATCGGCAAAGTTACTGCCGCACACAAAATGACCACCTGCCAGCCCCAAAAATGGACCCACGACAAGGTGTCACTAAACATACGCGCCTTCAACAAACGCTGCAGGGAATAATACATGCCCGTAAACATACCATTGCCCACAAAGGCAAAAATGACTGCGTTGGTGTGCAATGGACGCAGACGGCCAAATGTGAGAAAGGGAACACCGTACTGACTAAAATTGAGGGGTGGATAAATCAGCTGGAAGGCGATAATCAGCCCGACCAGCATGCCCACTAAACCCCAGATAAATGAGGCCGTCCCAAAGGCTCTCACGATCCGGTTATCGTATTGAAATTGTTCAATTCGGCTCATGTTGAGTTCCGAGTTAGTTTAGTTAAAAAAGTTGGTGGAAGTGCGCAGACTTGTGCTAAAAAAGGGTATTAGATGTTAGGCGTCATCTTTTTCAGGCTTCAACTCATCCTCCAGCAACATCCGAATGGAAGGCGTATATTGGTCATCAAACTGACCGTTGCGCGCTGCCCACAAATAAACCAACAGGAAGCCTGCTGCAATGGTGAGACTAAAGAGTATGAGCAAAAACATGATTTTCATGACTGTTCGTTTTTAAATCGGGTGCAATTTCCGACACGACAGGGGGCGCTTAGATGATGGCTGTCAGACGCATTTATGACATTGGTCAGTAATCTCACTAAAGTATAAAAATCTATATATTTAAATCAATAGTATAAAAAAAGCCATCCTATTTGCTAAAGCAAGGCTTTATACAAATAGAATGGCTCTGAAATAAGTTTAATAAACTTAAAGCAGCAGACGCTGATCTATCTAAAACATATCGTAATACATTTTAAGGGTCGGATCGGTCTCTTTAGCCTTAATTTCATTCAAAATCTGTTCTAAATTAGCGGCTTTCGCATCTTTCCCTTCCGCCTTTAAGCCATTTTTTAAATCTGAAATGGCTTTGGTCGCCCCAAAACGACGCCATTGACTGGTCGCCAAATTGAGGGAAATCACTTTTAATTTATCAGCACCCGCCTCGATCACCGCGTCATCATGGATGCCTGCGAGCGTTTTTTGGTAAAAATCAAAAAATGTAAAAGCGCCCATATAATCAATTTTATCCATCCGACGCTCAAAATAAGGCAAATTGTTGCGATCCGGTTTTTGCGCATACAATTCCGATAAAGCCAGGATAATCTCGTCATTATCATCGTTTTGCAGCGATTTGGATGCTTCGATGGCTGCGTCAGGGTCCAATTTTGTCAAAGCAGAAAGCGCTGCGCCCACTACGCTGTATGCCTGGGTGGGCTCCATACCTTTCTTCAGGATGGGCACATATTGCTTGTCTTCGCTTTCACCCAGCAAATTGATCGCCAGGGCCCGAACACTCGGTTCTTTTTCTGTTTCTGCTAATTTTGCTAATACAACAACCGTTTCTGCGTCTTTCGGATCGGCATGTTGCAAGGCGATTGCGCGCAAACCGTAATAAGCATCTTTCAACGCCTCCTTAAATACCGCTTTGGCAGCAGCCGATTCATCATTTTGTAAATTATCCAAGGCCTCAAACCGATCGCGGAACAAGGGGCCATGTTGGTACATAAATACCCACTCTGCTGCTGAATGCTGGTCATGTTTTACACACAACGTCGTTTTGGTCGCGTCTACATTGATCAACGCTGGTTTTACCGCAGCGGCAAATTCAAAGGTTTGCTTGCGCTTGGTGATGCGTATTTGTTCCCGCTTAACCGTTCCATCTGCCTGGTAAATATCAACCGCCATGGGCAAATCAAACACATACGGTACTTTCGGACCATCCTGTATTTGATCAATTTGCACCGTGGCTATTTTGCGGGCCTCATCATAGCCATAACTGATTTCGAGATTTGGGTGGCCCGCACTAAAAAACCATTGATTCCAAAACCAGTTCAAATCCTGACCGGTCAAATCTTCAAATGCAAGGCGTAATTCATGCGCCTCCACATCGGTGTACTCATTCCGTTTCAGATAACGACTCAGGGCCGCAAAAAAGGCCTCGTCACCTACCTGATTGCGCAACATATGCAGCACCGCGCCCCCTTTATTATAGGAATGCGCATCAAACATGTCCTCCCGATTGCCGTATCCAAAGTTAATCAACGGATGGCCGCCGTCACCTGCCGAAAAGATATAACCCTGCTGTTCCTGCATTTCATGGTCATCTGCAGCGTCGCGGCCGTACTTGTGCTCTAACCACAGGTATTCCGAATAATTGGCAAAACCTTCATTGAGGGTCAGGTTTGCCCAGCTTTCGGTTGTCACGAGGTCGCCAAACCACTGGTGAAACATTTCATGGGCAACTACTTTTTCGTTTGTCCAGTGCGCATCCAGCAAGCCACGCTTGTTTTTTTGCATAAAGTCGCCAAAAATAACCGCCGAGGTATTTTCCATCGCGCCACTCACATAATCGCGCACCACTACCTGCGAAAATTTGGGCCAAGGGTAAGCATAATTAAGTTTTGTAGAGAAAAACTCCAGCATTTCGGTCGTGTACGGATAAATATCCCGCGCATCCTGCTCAAAGGCCGGTTCCACATAATAGTCTACATCAATGCCGCGCCATTTGTCTTTTACCACGGCAAATTCACCGATGGCCATCATAAATAAATAAGGCGCATGCGGTTTGTCCATTTTCCAGTAGTCCGTACGGGTGCCGTCGGAATTCTTTTTCGAACTCAACATCAGGCCATTCGACAAGGTTTTGTACTTGTCTTCTACCGTAATATATATTTCCTGGGTACAGCGCTCATTCGGCTTATCAACGGTGGGAAACCAGCAAGAGTTGCTTTCTGTTTCGCCTTGCGTCCAGATCTGCTTGGGTTTGTCTTTTTCACTACCGTCTGCATTGATAAAATACAGGCCTTTATCGCTGGTAATCGCCGCGCTGCCGCCGATGTTGGTGCGTTCGTCCGGTTTGGCGGTATAAGTAACCACCACTTTAAATTCTTCCGAGCGGGTAAAGGTTTTCCCTAAATCAATATTCAATTGGCTCGAATCGTATTGGTATTTGAGTTGCTCGGTTTTTCCTTCCAAATTGACCGACAAAATGTCAAAATTCTTGGCATCCAGGGTCAAATGGCTGCTTGGGTAAAACCACGGACGCAGCGTAAGGGTCGCTTTGCCATTTGCGCGTTTTTTTGCCCAATCAAAGGAAATTTCAATTTTGGTATGCAGCAAATCATGTTCAAACGTGTGCGATGGATTGTATGCTCCCAAGGTATCCAGATTTGTTGTTTGACCTGGACGTACCTCTGCACCTTCCAATATTTTATATTCTTCAATGTCTTCCTCCGTGGCTTCACCCATTAAAGGTTTTTGGAGCGAATCCAATTCGGGTCGAGCTGCCGGCGGAATGGGGGTTGCAAGCGTGCCAGTTCCTGTTTTCGGTGTACAAGCGGCTAAAAGGAATAAAGCGGTCAAGTATGCCGCGAAAAGGAGATTTTTCATCCAAAAATGAAGGTAAATGGTGATAGTTGATTGATGGTTAACAAGTAGTGGTTGGAGTATGCATTCAAAAGATGAAAGTTGGCGCAAAAATGGCAAAAGGATCAGCGCATTTTTCAATCTTTGCCCCGCTTTTCGGCGAATGCCCCCAAAAGTAGGCTTTTTAACAAAAATATAAACGAACGTGGAGACAAAAACGTACATCGACAAGCTCATAGAATTTGCCTGGAATTATGGTCCCAAGGTCCTGATGGCTGCCCTGATTCTTTTTATCGGTCTTTGGGTCATTCGGCGCTTCACCCGCGGGTTTGAACAATTTCTCAAGGCGCGCAAGGTAGATGATAGTTTGCGGCCATTTTTTGTCTCCCTCAATGATGTCGGCCTCAAAGTCGTTTTGTTGCTGGTCGTTGCTGGTATGGTCGGATTAGAAACGACTTCTTTCATCGCTATTTTTTCCGCCATCGCCTTTTCTGTTGGACTTGCCTTGCAGGGAAGTTTGGGTAATTTTGCCAGTGGCGTGCTGATTTTATTATTTCGTCCGTACAAAGTGGGCGATTTAATCACCGTGAGCGGCTTATCCGGCCGTGTCACCGAAATTCAAATCTTCAATACGGTCCTATTGACTTCCCAAGGCAAACGCATCATTATCCCCAATGGCAAAATTACAGACGGCCCGATTGAAAATATTGCCGATAAAATTGCCGTAAATGCGGAAGCCTATCTCTTAGTCAACATCAATACCCCGCTTGAAACATTGCGCACCGCTGCAAACGAGGTCGTCGAAAACTGGAAACATCGAATACCCAATTCCAAAGCGGAGGTAAAAATTAAAAGCATCAACCGCGATGATATGAAGGTGGAAATTGCCTGCCCTACCATGGGCGAACATTACGAAGCCACCATGGATTATTTGGTTGAAGCGCTAAAAGCATCCTTCGAAACACACGGTATCGAACTGGCCAAAGAGCGCCGCAGAGAACAATATTAAACGCTTTTTTGCGCCATCCATTTCAAAAATACCGCTTCCACTTCTGGTCCATCCCACTGCGCTTCCACATCGTTTATCGCTAAAATCTTCTGAAACAACTGATTTTGGGCATCCTCTTCCTGCAACGCAAGGTGATAAGGCGTATTGGAAAAGGAAACCATCGTGTACACCGGTATAAACTCGGGGTATTTCGCATGCAGGTTTGCCGCAATTTTTTTCCGTAAAAGGAATTTGGGATCGCCCACCAAATCGCGCATTTCAATAAAATTGCGCAATGCCAGGGCGGCAATCGCATCGCCATCGGGTTTGCGCCGCTTGGCAAATGCCGGAATGATCGCCGACCAGTCTCCGTCCATTTCATCGTACATCGCATCCAGGATCGTGCAATCTTCAAAACCCGCATTCATTCCTTGTCCATAAAAAGGTACAATGGCATGGGCAGCGTCGCCTAACAACAAAATACGTCCTTGCCATTGCCAGGGACTGCACTGCACCGTTGCCAGCGAAGAGGTGGGGTTTTTTCGAAAATCTTCCAATAAGCCAGGTATCAGGGGCAAGGTATCGGGAAAATATTGCTGAAAAAACGCAGTAACATCGGCATCGCTTTGCAAATGCTCAAACGCTACCGGACCTTCAAAGGGCAAAAACAAGGTGCAGGTAAAACTGCCATCGGCATTGGGCAAGGCGATCATCATAAAATTGCCACGCGGCCAAATATGCAAGGCGTGCGCATCCATCAACTTGCCCTGTTCGGCCGGGATGGTCAATTCCTTATACCCATGATCCAAATATTGCTGGGCATAATTAAAACGGTCGGTGCGTTGTAACGTATGCCGAACCGCCGAAAATGCGCCATCCGTGGCAAAAATCAAAGGCGCTTCAATGGTTTTTTGTTCGCCCGTTTTTAAATCCTCAAAATGAATAAACGGCTGGTTTAAATCAACATCGATACAACGGTGCTCAAAAAAGAATTCTACCTGCGGGAAAGTACCGGCAATTTGTAACAATTCCAGGTTCAATCCACCCCGCGAAACGGAATAAATCGCCTCACCTGCTTTGCCATACGCTTGAAACGTAAGGGTCCCGTCCACGGCATGCATCATACGCCCGGGCATGGGAATTGCCACTGGTTCAATTTTTTCACGAATCCCGGCCATATCAATCGCATTCCACCCGCGCGCACTCATCGCTAGGTTGATCGAGCGCCCACCCGCGTATCCTTTCGCCCGCATGTCTGGTCGACGTTCAAATACTTTTACGGCATAACCACGCCTTGCGAGGGCAACGGCCCAAAGGGCACCGACTAATCCGGCACCCACAATGACGGCCGATTTATTGACTGTTTCCATGTTTTTATAGTTCTCCCGCCAACAGACGGAGTTGTAATTCAGTGATTTTTAAGTTAAAAAGGGCCAAGTTCCGGCGAAACAAGGCCTGCTCCAGGGTGTTTTGCGCTGTTTGTGTTTCCAGGGCATTGGTTTGTCCCAAGCGAAAGCGTTCGGTGCTCACATTCAAATTTTCCCGAGCATTGGTTACATTTTCCTCCTCCAACAAAAGCACTTGCTGTTGGGTTTTGAAAAAGGCCAACTGATTATCCAAAGAAGATTCAATGCTCAAACGTTGCGCATCTACCTGGATACCGGCCTGTTGTGCCTGTAACTGCGCCGTTTGTACCTGCCTTTTAAAATTGCCGCCACTATACAATGGATAGACCAAACTGCCACCAATCGTCAAACCTGCCTGGGTATTGCTGCGTTGAAAACCAGAACCATTGTCGGACCGCAAAGCATTAAATTGACCAATACCATTAATGCGTAATTTATTCAGTGTTCGGGCTTCATCAATCAAAAGCGCAGCTACTTCACTGCTTTTTTGCAACGACAGCATGGTCGGATTTTGCGTTTGTATTTTTTGAAGCAAACTGGTGCGTTCCGGCGTGTAGTTGTTTACGAGCGTTTCATCCACCTCAAAGCTTGTTTCTGGCGCGCGCGCGAGCAGTTGGTTGAGTGCCCGTTTGGCCGATAACGTGACATTTTCCTGGTTTAACAAATCAGAACGACGCTGATTCAGGTCAATACGCGCTTGCAAAGCATCTGTTTGTCCCGAAAAACCGGCCGCCAAACGTGCCTCGGCAATACGCAAGCGTTCCTGGTTCAGGGTAATCACCTCCGCCAGTGCTTTTTCCTGCTGTCGGCCCCGCACAATATCGTAATAGGCTTGTAGCACGTCTGCCGTGGTTTGCTGCACCTGGCTTTGCAGATTAAGCTGGCCTAATGCCTCCTGGGCTTCCAGACGTTGTTTGGCAATAAACATACGGCGCCCATCAAAAAGGGGCCAGTTGAGTTGTACCCCGGCACTGGCCGTATTAAATGGCGCGCCCAGGGCATTAAATTCAGTACCATTCGACAGTTTTTGTTGAAAAGTACTGAGGGTGAACGTTTCATTAGCAACCAGATTCACGGTCGGCAACATGCCTGCATTGCCTTTGGTATTGTTGGTTTTGGCAATATCCGCATCAGCTTGTACCAGCCGAATGGTAAAGTTATTTTCAAGGGCAATGCGCACAGCCTCCTCGGCGGTAAGCAGCGGCGCATTTGTTTGAGCCAATAACAGGCTTGCGCAAAAGGTTAAAACAAACAAGAGGGACGTTCTATACATCGGTTTTTGATTGTATTCTGCTGATATACCCGCAGAGCAGGTGCTTTTTAGTAAACTATTGCAAAAGTACGATTCCCTAAACCTGTTGCGCTCTCCGGTAATATAAAAATCCCGCGCTCCAATACAATGGAACGCGGGATCGCACTTTATACCTTAGAAGCCCAGTTAAAAAGGCTCCATCAAAATCAACTTATTTACCTGCTTTCGCCTTCTCAATTACTTGTTTAGCAACTGATTCTGGTGCTGGAGCGTACTGGCTAAATTCCATCGTAGAAGATGCACGGCCAGAAGTAAGGGTACGCAACTGGGTTACATAACCAAACATTTCAGCCAAAGGCACCTCTGCTTGAATCGCAACTGCGCCACCCATCCGTGTTTCTTGTCCTTTCGGCAAACCACGACGACGGTTCAAGTCACCAATTACTGGACCAACATACTCTTCTGGTGTAATTACCTCCAATTTCATGATTGGTTCCATGATTTGTGGTTTGCAACCAGGAGCCGCTGCGCGGAAACCCTCTTTTGCACACAATTCAAAGGCAATTGGTTTCGAATCGACTGCGTGCATACCACCATCAACTACGCGTACTTTCATGGAGTCGATGTTGTAGCCTGCCAAAATACCGTTGTTCATCATCTGGGTGAAACCGTCGACGATTGGTTTTTGGTAGTTTTTATCGATCGCACCACCCACAATACCCCATTCGAACTGCAATTTCTTCTTGCCGCTTTTGTAATCATCCGATTCCAAGAAGGCTTCATCTGCAGGTCCGAGTGTGAATTCCATATCCGCGAAGAGACCAGAACCACCCGTTTGCTTTTTCAAGCGCTCGCGGTGTTCAACTGTTTTCGTCAACGCCTCTTTGTAGTTTACCTGTGGTGCACCTTGGTTACATTCAACTTTGAACTCGCGACGCAAGCGGTCAACGATAATCTCCAAGTGCAACTCACCCATACCGGAAATAACGGTTTGGTTGGTTTCTTCGTCGTAACGTACGCGGAAGGTTGGATCCTCTTCAGCAAGTTTGTTGAGCGACATACCCAATTTATCCAGGTCCTTTTGTGTTTTTGGCTCAATCGCCAAACCAATAACCGGCTCAGGGAATACCATACTTTCCAAAACGATCGGATTGTCTACGTCACACAGGGTATCACCGGTGCGAATATCTTTAAAACCTACTGCCGCAGCAATGTCACCCGCTTCTACGCGATCAATCGGGTTTTGCTTGTTTGCGTGCATTTGGTACAAACGGCTGATCCGTTCTTTATCTCCTGTACGGGTGTTCAATACATAAGAACCGGCTTCCAGTTTACCAGAGTAAACGCGGATAAAGCACAAGCGACCTACGAATGGATCCGTTGCAATTTTGAACGCCAAAGCAGCAAATGGATCATCCACTGATGGTTGACGTGTAATTTCCTGGTCGTTCTTCGGGTTGATACCTTTTACACCATCAATGTCCAATGGAGATGGCAGGAAGTAACAAACAGCATCCAAACAAGCCTGAACACCTTTGTTTTTGAATGCCGATCCGCACATTACAGGCGTCATCTTCATATCACAAACAGCAGCACGTACCGCAGCGCGCATTTCTTCAATTGAGATAGAATCTGGATCGTCGAAGAATTTTTCGAGCAGCGCATCGTCGTAAGCAGCCACTTCTTCGATCAAAATCTGGCGGTTTTCAGCCACGATTTCTTTCAAATCATCTGGAATCGGAATGATATCGAACGACATACCGTGGTCTTCTTCTCTCCAAACAATCGCTTGGTTGGTTACCAAATCCACCACACCGCGGAAGTTGTGTTCGTTGCCAATTGGAACCTGCAATGGAATTGCATTGGCGCCCAATTTTGCTTTCATGTCTTTTACACACATGAAAAAGTCAGAGCCCGCGCGGTCCATTTTGTTGATGAACGCAATACGTGGCACCTTATAGTTGTCGGCCAAACGCCAGTTTGTTTCCGATTGTGGCTCAACACCATCTACGGCAGAGAACAAGAACACCAAACCGTCCAATACACGCAAAGAGCGGTTTACCTCCACCGTAAAGTCAACGTGACCAGGGGTGTCAATGATGTTAAAGTCATATTTTTGTTCGCCTACCATCCAGGTACACTTGGTAGCCGCAGAAGTAATCGTGATACCACGCTCCTGCTCTTGCTCCATCCAGTCCATGGTTGCAGCGCCTTCGTGTACTTCACCGATTTTGTGGTTTACACCAGTGTAATAAAGAATACGTTCGGTAGTAGTGGTTTTACCTGCGTCAATGTGCGCCGCAATACCGATATTTCGGGTAAACCTTAGGTCCGTTGCCATAACTTTGTTGTTACGTTATGAGTTAAGAGTGATGTGTTTAGAAAAAAGAGGATGGGCCTTGGGGCTATATCTCAAAACATTTTATTCCACCTTGCAATAAAATGTACACTTGCTGATTGTTGGTTTGACGGAACTCCGTATTGGGTTTTAATGATTTTGGAAAATAAAAACGTGTTTTACTTTTCTAAGCCCTTAAAAACACCAAAACCGCCGAAAATTGTCGGGTGTCAGCAAACTTGCACAACACCAGGCAATTTTCGACGGTATAGTTTTCGTCGCATCGTTCCGTCGGTTAAGCGCGGTAGTGTGCAAACGCGCGGTTTGCTTCTGCCATTTTGTGCGTGTCTTCACGCTTCTTAACAGCACTGCCTTCACCTTTGCTTGCGGCAATAATTTCTGCTGCAAGTTTTTCGGCCATACCTTTACCGCTACGGGCGCGTGCATATTTGATCAGCCATTTCATTCCAATAGAAATCTTGCGGTTTGCAGGAAGTTCTGTCGGAATTTGGAAAGTGGCACCACCAATACGGCGGCTGCGCACCTCAACTTGTGGCATAACGTTGTTCAACGCTTTTTTCCAAATTTGCAACTCGTCCTCGTTCGTGCGGTTCTTTACGATATCCAAAGAATCGTAAAAAAGACCAAATGCAACGCTCTTCTTGCCGTCCCACATCAAGTTATTTACGAAACGTGTTACCATCGTGTCGTTATAACGGGGATCTGCGGCCAATACTCGAGGTTTCGGTTTGTGTTTACGCATTGTATATTAATGATGAATGATAAATGATGAATGATGAATTCCTGAAAAAGCCAGGCAATGGAAGCCGCTTGCCGAACCATAAGTTCGATGCAAACGATGCAAATCCATCATGCACCATTGCAAAATTATTTCTTCGGACGCTTAGAACCGTATTTAGAACGGCTCTTTTTGCGGTTGTTTACACCAGCAGTATCCAGTGCGCCACGTACAATGGTGTAACGTACACCCGGAAGGTCTTTTACACGACCACCCCGTACAAGTACGATTGAGTGCTCCTGCAAGTTGTGACCCTCACCCGGAATATAGCAAATCACCTCAATACCGTTCACCAAACGAACCTTGGCAACTTTGCGCAACGCAGAGTTCGGTTTTTTTGGTGTAGTAGTGTATACACGGGTGCACACACCGCGCTTCTGTGGGCATGCGCTCAAAGCACGGCTCTTGCTCTTGTATTCAACTTTCTCGCGGCCCTGACGGACCATCTGATTAATCGTTGGCATAAATGCGTATGATCAAAAATGTTATAACTTGTTCAAAATCAACGGAAAAATGGCATTTTATTGCCCGCCCTCCGAAAAGCGAACGCAAAGATACTTGAATATCCATGAAAAAACCAAGCTCGTTTGAAAAATTATAAAAAAAGAGTGCGGTTTCTGTAAATCGACCCACCAAAAATTGCGCATGATTCCGCCGCTTTTTCAATTGCCCCCTTGCTTTACCTGTTTTTTATAGCAGCAGCGTTACGGCGGAATGTACAAAAGCAATTTCGTTAAAGGAAGTTTAAATGCCTTAATGAAATGTTAATTATGGTGACTACTTGTGAACTGGCACAAGATTCGTACGTCTACACCTCTAGAATCCGATTTACTCTTTTCAATCAAACACTATCTACCCATGTGGTACCTGAAAACGTTGCTCCCAATTGCATTATTAATCCCTGCTTTAATCCCCGCTCAGGAAATCAATACGCCCAACAATACTTCGTTGGTGCGCACTGAAGGAATGGTATTCGACCAGGTGTCGGGTGCTCCACTTAGCCAGGTTTCGGTGACGCTTTACGACGATATGCTTAAAAAAGCAGTCGGCCATGCAGAATCTGATGCAAATGGCCATTTTACCATGATTAGCGCTAAAGTAACACGCTACAAAGTACGCGCAGAAAAACCCACCTTCTTCGACAAAGAAATCATTTTTGATGTACTGGATGTCGATACACCGTTGAATCTTGGACTCGAGCGCAAGCCGGGTTACGTGTTCGATATCACCATTTTTGATAAAGCCTTCGACCATAACCCCATCAATACCCTGCGCGATTGTAAGGTGGAAATTTACAATAATACCACCCAACAACAGGAATTGGCCATCGAACGCCTGCCAAAATCAACGTTCAATTTTTCTTTTGCCGAAGGGAATCATTATACGATGCTCGTGCGCAAACCAGGATACCTCAACCGCCGCATCGAAGTATACGTTAATATTAATGGCTGTATCCTTTGTGTAGACGGCATGGGGATCAAAGAACCAGATTTGGTGCCGCTCATGACCAAGCGAAATGAAGTGGGCTATTTTCTCGGCACCATCGACCTCGATTCTATCCAAATCGGAAAGCGCTTCCAACTCAACAACATTTATTACGATTTTGATAAATGGGACCTGCGGCCAGAAGCCATGACGACCCTCGACAAACTTTCGGTGTTTTTGAAGGACAATGCCGGTATTAAAGTCGAGTTGGGCTCACACACCGATGCCCGTGGCGCAGATGATTACAACCTGACGCTTTCCGACAAACGCGCAAAGTCTTGTGTCGATTACCTCGTGTCTAACCAAGGTATTCATGCCGATAATATTACCTGGAAAGGATATGGCGAAACCCAATTGCTGAACACCTGCACCAACTGCTCGGAAGCGGGCCACCAATTGAACCGCCGTACCGAAATTAAAATCATCGGCCTTATTCAGGATCCGCTGTGGTTCAAAAGCCTGAAGCAGATTATTGAGGACAAAGATTTGTACCGCAAAATTATCCAACAGGAAAAACAACGCTCCTTCAACGCTAAAACGAAATAGAGCCAGCGTGCTGTTGCTTTGAAATAAATTTTAATCCATCCCGCTTTAATCCATTTTTTCACACCTGTATAATCCATGATTTTTCACATGAAACAAGTTAATTTCTGGCTTAGTCTTGCAATTGCGATGGCCGCCAACAACACAAACGCCCAAAACCTAATTAAAGGCGCTGGAACTGATGCCCAATTTGCCAACACCACGGTAGTTTTTAAGGATAGTACAGCCTCCGATTTGGATGTACTTAATCAATTAAACAACAGCGACCTTGGAATTGGCGATGTAGTGCGCATCACAACGCCACCGCCTGCTGCCAAAACTACCGCACCCGTTGCCGTGAAAAGGGCTGCCAATGTGAACGTACCAACGGTTACACGCAAGCCTGATACGAAGGTCGCAAACAATACAGGGATGGTCGCCTCTACCGACAATCCGGTTCTGATGTTGGCAACGATCACCAACGCACCTAAGGTTCAGCCGAGCAATCCGCGCCCTGCAAAAACGTCTACAACGGTAGTAACACCGCGCATTACGCCCGCTTTGGTGGAAAATGACCGAGATAAAACCTCAACTGTAAAAAGCCAAACTACTTATGCCGCCGCTAAATCGACTAAATCGGGCAAATCATTGTTGCGATCGGCAAAAAGTGTAAAAAAGGGCCATAAAAAAGCTGCGCAACGCCACAATACGCCACGTAAGTACAAAGCACGCGGAAAACAACGGTACGACTGTTACCAATTTTAGAAAAAGTCGCGCAGGTTGGTGCCAATGCCCATATGAACCACACCACCTGCCAGATGATAGGAAGCATAGCCTACATCTACCCGAAAACGACTGATGCGCATGCCGATGCCACCCGAAAACCCTGCAAGGCTGCGGTAGTTACGCACGGTGAGTTCTTGCTTGCGCAAATGGTTGTAGCCAACACGGATGCGAAAACCTTCATTTCGGCCCAATAAAAACTCGCCATTAAAGATCAGGTGGCGGAAAAAGTTGTCCACGGCATTGTTTCCATTGCCAGCATCGGTTTCGTCGCCGCCAAATAACAAAACATCGTCGGTTTGTGCATTGGGGTCATTGTATCGGATGTTCCACGATTGCAAATGATGGGCAATGATGCTCAGGCGGAAAGGCAGGTAACGCAACCGTTTGCTAACACCTACTTGGATGTCAAAGGGCAAATCTTCTCGAATGCCATTGTAGGTTGACAATTGCGCACCAGCATTGCGCACCACCAGGGCAGCGGAAAAACGACGTGCGGTGTCGGCGTACAATATGCCCGCATCGGCTGTAAGTGCCGAGGCCTTATAAATATCCAGGGTTGAAAAGCCAACCCGAGCGTTGAGTCCAATAGATAATCGTGGACCCAGCGCTCGGGCGGCACCCACCGTAAACGCGGTTTCGGAAGCCGCTACTTTACCACTTATATTGCCTTGTGCATCCGCCTGCTTAATATCGCCATAATTCATATACTGGATGCCTCCATGCATGGTAAACCCAATTTTAGGCATCTGCCAGGCATAGGCCGCATACCCGTGCTGAATATCGGTAAGAAAAAAATTGTGGTTGAAGGCCAAGCGACCGCTCATAGATGCATTGAGTGCTGCCGGATTGAGTGCAGCCAGTGCTAAATCGTCGTCTTTGATGGTAATTGCCAGGCCGCCCAAGGCCGTTGCACGGGCCGATGGCGATAAAGACAAATATTTAAACACGGTTTGTCCACCCGTTATTTGGGCAAATAAAGCAGATTTACCCGGCGCAAAGCAGCACAGCAGCGAAATGGCAAGCGGTAGAAAGTTCTTCATGTTGTTTTATTTACTCTTTTTTCCATTGGGTAGTGCATCGGCCCGCCTTGCAATCTGCAACTCGAACCAATTGCCCCTGTTCGTCGTACTCTTTTAACGGGCCTTCTTCCAGCGGGTAATCTTCGCCCGGTATATAACTACCTTCCGTTTTTAAAACGCCATTTTCGTAATATTCCAGAAATGGGCCATGCTCTTCATTGTCTTGGAGGGTTACCTTTTCCTTCAAATTGCCATTCGGATAATACGAAAGGCTTATTCCCTGCAGAGCGCCTTGCACATAGGTTTGTTCAATATGCAACTTGCCATCCTGATAATATTGTTCGTATTTGCCGTGGTAAGTTCCATGGTTAAAATGTTCGATGCTTTCGAGGTTCCCATTCTGGTAATAATACTTCCTAAAGCCGTGTAATGTGTCATTGGCATATTCGGCTTCCTCGGCGCGGGTGCCATTTTCCCAAAATCGTTGATATAGGCCGTCTTTGGCAAAATCCTTTTTTCGGCGTTCATAACGAATTGTTCGGCCTTGGGCATCCTTGGCATCAACGGTTTCGTGGCGCGGCATACAGCCACTCCCCGCAAAAACACCAACAAGAAATAAGTAAAATGAAAAAGAACGTACATTTAACATGGCTCAATTGTTTTGAGCATGCAAACGAACAGAATGACGACAAAAGTTTGCTTCAGGATGCCTGTCTCTAAAAAAAAATGAAATTTACCAAATATTAAGCACGCCTGGTTGGTTGGCATAATGCGCTTTTAAGGCCGCAACAAGCCATTCGCCGCCAAAAGTAATGGTATTGTGGTGGGAAAAATAGATAATCCAGTCCAACCCATCATCGAACACAACGCCTTCATAAGCCCCGCGAAAAATATTTTCCAGGCTAATTTTGAAAATACCCTCTTCGCAATCTAACAAATAAACGGGCAATTGCAGTTTTTCTTTAAATAATGGAAGCAAGGTGTTTTCCAGATGTGTATCGTGGTCGGATATGTACACAACCTCCGATTTGGCGTCTCCGCCTAAGGGGGGCCAATAATTGCAGGTAAATCCCCAGCGTTCGCGCAGTGCAAGGCGCAATACCTGCGCATCCAAGCCGCGTACGCGTTGGCGGGAGGAGGTATGCACAACTTGTGGTGACAGGGTAACCGATTGAAATACTACTTGTTGGGATGCTTCGGAAATCGTCAATGCCATTTGTTCAAAACCCTTGTATAAATCTGCCAAGGGGGAGGGGACGCCCTCATCAAAATGTATTTCGGGCCTTAACTCGCGGTCACTGATATGTATTTCGAGTGGAATATGGACAGGAGCCTTCGCGGCCACCTTTTCAACGATTGTTCTTGCGGCGGCAATATCCAATACATAATAATAAAGGAGGTAATGGCCACGCAACCGGTGACTGCCATTGGCAAATCCGTTGGCCGTTGTAGTGAGCAGGTCATCCACCGGTTCCTGGTAATAGGTTTTCCAGTCTTCAAACCAGGGTGCGCCAGCAGGCCAACCAATCATATTAGCCACCCGAAAATGAAGGCTCATGATTTTCATGTCTTTCCGGTGCGGGTAATCAAATCCTTGGAGGCGCCATTGTGCACCCGCTTGCTGGACGGCACTGGAAGGATCCGTATCGGCAGGCAGTAATACTTCAATATGTTGTTCGGGCGCATTACCACATTGGCCCAGGGCAGTTACCAGTTTGCCAGTATCAGTTGCCGTCATTTGGCAATAGTGCCATACTGTATCAATTTGCTTGTACAGTGTTAAGCGATAAGCAGACATAAAATCGGGTCTTTAAGGATAGTTGGGCTCAATGCTATCCTGTGAATTGAAAAGCATGCATAGAAGCGATTATTAAAAATGATGTAGGTGAACGATCCTTTCAATCCAAATTTCGGGCCAATACTTGATTTTTACTGTTTAAAAAAAGAAAACCCCGGATTTCTATAGAGAGAAACCCGGGGCTTGTTTTGCTTAATTTTTAGAGGGGCCGCCTACCGCAGCCAGTATCAGGAATTTTAATTGACGATAATTTGCTCCGAAAATATTTGATTGCCTTGCAGCACCTGAATCAGAATATTGCCCTTGGCGTATTCTGAAAGGTCAAATTGTTGCACATAATCACCACTGAAGGCGTTGAGTTCTTCGCGGAAAAGTTGGCGGCCTGCCAGATCGAATAAGGAAACCACCGTCGGTACCGCAGGCGCGCGAAATTCAATGGTAACCTGGCCCTGTGTTGGGTTGGGATAGGCCTTAAAGGAGTCCAAACTTAAGCTACGGTCTGTCGCCACATTATTAGGCGCAGTGGCGGCCTTTTCCTGATCGCCTTCTCCTTTATGAATGGTGATTACATGGCGCTCGCGCATGCGGGTTTGTTCGTTAGGGCCCCAATTCCAAAGCATAAACTCTCGGCTTTGATTGTCGCCCTCCTTGTTGGTTTCATTCAGGATGATCTTATTAGAATTATCACGGCAGGCTTTTAAGGTCGCTTCCGCACGGATGTTATTATCGCCGCGTAAATAGTTTACCGTAACTTTTTCACCCGCTTTATAGGTCGCAATCTCGTTCCAGAGGTCATCGTGGCTTTTAACTTTCTTATCATTAATTGCAATAATTACATCACCTTCAGTTAAACCGGCTTCCTGAGCAGCCGATTCATCTGTAAAGTTATCTATCTGGGCGCCTTTTGCATCATTTGTATTATAGGTCGCGGTGTAAACACCCAAACAGGCTTCTTTTTCTTTATTGTTGACATCGAAACCATTCCAATTCCAGTTTTGGGTATTCCAATTGTCCCAATCCCAATCATTTTGGGTGCCGATTACGGCTTCTGTGGTCGCCTGTTTATTATCACGGGTGTAAACAACGGCAATTTTGTCGCCCGGTTTAGTTTCCGCCATAAAATCGCTGATATCCTCCCAGTCCTCAATACTTGTATCATTGAGTTTATTTATCCGGTCTCCATTTTTAAGCCCAGATTTTTCTGCGGCGGCGTTTTTCACGACATTTATTGCGGTACCAGGTCCTTCTTCATCCGATTCACCGGGTTGTACACCTAAAAAACCATGTTTCTCTGTGGTGGTACCTATATTAATGGTGTTTCGAGTGCCAAGGGTAGCAACAGTAACAGCTTCCACGCCATTGCGTGTGTATCGAATTTCCATGGCATCACCTGGTTTACCTTTGCGGATCAATTTGGTAACATCTTTCCAATAATTGACTTGTTTTCCGTTGAGAAACAAGATAATATCATTGGTTTTTAACCCTGCTTTGGCCGCAGCCGATTCTTTTACCACTTCTACTTGCAATCCCGGTTCGTTTTCATCTTCGTCCGCATCTTCTTCAATTCCAAGAAATGCATTGTTGTATGAATCGACAGACACTTCATCACGATGGGTATTCAGGCCATACACTTCCGTTCCGTCTTTGCGCTTGTTTTGCACTACCTGAATTTGTACCGTAACCCCCTCCTTGTTATTTTCTTTCCGGTATTGATCAGCATCAAACTGTGCAGCGGCCTGACCTTTTTTAATGATGGTTTCTATGATTTCAGAGCCATCGGCATCTACAGAACGTTTGGTAATGATAATTTTTTTCTCAGATTCATTGTTGTCTGATTGTGCAAGTAAGGCAGCATGGGGAAGGATGCAGATTGCAAGGAGCAGCAGGATCGTATGCAATGTTTTCATAACGGAAAGTTGTTTTGTCGTGAAAGCAAAAAATGGGCTTCGAAAATTGTTTTCAATGATTATAGAACAGACTTGTGAGGAAAAGACAGTCTAAACGATACGAAGTTGCACCCTAACTTGGCAACGAATAAAAAAATATCGACTGGCATGCCTATTTTATTTGAGAATGACAACTTTCGTCCATTTTTCGTTTGAATTGTCGCCTATTATTCAAATTTTAACATTTTTTACTGTCCTGCGAATGATTCACATACTTGAAATCAGAGGACGTGCGTTTAGTTTGTCCGGCTTTGGAACGCATTCCCTCCAAAGTTGCTTACCCATCTCTTAATCTTATCCACGAACCGACTTCTTATGGCTAGCGCAAACTACAAAATCTTATTAGTGGAGGATGACCAAAATTTTGGCGACGTTCTCCGTTCTTACCTCGAAATGCACGACTACGACGTCACCTTAGCGACGGATGGTGTGCTCGGATTTGAGGCTTTTAAAAAAAGTGATTTCGACCTTTGTGTTTTCGATGTTATGATGCCTCGAAAAGACGGTTTTACGCTTGCCAAAGAAATACGGGAGCGTGACCAAGAGGTGCCCATCATTTTTCTGACGGCCAAAACCATGAAAGAGGATGTACTCAATGGCTTCAAAATTGGTGCGGATGATTACATCTCGAAACCGTTCAACTCCGAAGAACTGTTGCTGCGCATTCAAGCGGTGCTCAAACGCGTCAATAAGTTAGCCGATCCAAGAGACGAACAGCGTGAATATGCCATTGGTAAATACCATTTTAACTACCCCTTGCGTATCCTCACCTTTAATGATGCCAAGCCCGATGAAGAAAGCCAATGGAAATTGAGTCCCAAAGAGGCTGAATTGTTAAAAATGTTCTGCAAGTATATCAACGATGTGACCCCGCGCTCAGAAGCACTCACGAAAATCTGGCACGAAGACAATTACTTTACAGCCCGTTCGATGGACGTATTTGTAACAAAACTGCGCAAATACCTGGCCAAAGACAGTGCAATTGAAATTGTAAATATCCACGGCAATGGATTTCAATTGCTGGTAAAAGACATGATTGCGGCACGTTAGGTTCGCTAGGCTAGAAGCCTGCAAACGTTCCATTTCAATACCTAACCCGGTCATCAAACGCCCCTGATGATCGGGTTTTTTAGTTTTAAGATTATTTAGGCAGCATGTTGAAACAAGTTCATTTGTCCATTGTGCGCAAATGCTTCCAGTAAACGCGCGTATTTTACCTTTTGCTTGCTGTTGGTGCGCAAGACAATCAGTTTAGCCAATTCGAGTGTAATGTAAAAGTCCTCAATGGGCTCTCCCGGACGCGCGCGTTTTGCAAAATCGCGGTACATCTGCGGCTTGCGCATGCCGTCCTGAAATTCGTAGACATCGCGTAGCCATTTGCGAACCAATGCTCCATACTGCCGGACAGGCAATTTGAGGGCCGCATGTAAATTAGAGGCCGTAACGACTTTGGTGCCTCTTTTGCTTTCCAATACTTCGAGTTGCATAAATTCAAAGGGTTATGAACAAATTGTGATTGTTCCTTTGAGAAGAAGTTTGTTTTAAATGCGCTACAAAAATAAACAAGTTGTGTTTAAAAACAAATAGTTTGACATAATATTTTTGTTATTTTTTAAAATGTCTTTACAAAGTATTGATATTCAATATTTTGCGTTTATGTATTTTTTGAGAAAAATTTTATAAAACATTGTAAAACACCCTTTTGGATAAAATAAAAACAGGCAACGGATAAAAAACTGCGGTAAGTTCGCCCGTTGATCGAACAATTTTAGCCGGTGCTTGTTACTTGCTCCTGACAAATGTGTGCCTTTCCCGTGAACTTGCACTACCTTTGCATGCCTTTGTCGGACATTCCACAAGCCTGCCATGCTCAACAGGTAATGAATGGAGTTGTACTATAATCTCATCGCCGACCAAATATTGAATTTGGCACCCGTAACACCACAATGCAGGTGCAGGTTTCTAAACGAAATCGTTTAGAGCGTTTCATAAATTTGTAGCATTACCATCAACATGGCCAAACGCTTGCTCCCTGTCGGAATCGACGACATGGCATTTTACGTGCCGAAACTCTATCTCGATATACGCGCGCTTGCAGAAAAGCGCAACATTCCCTACGAAAAATTGTCACTAGGGCTCGGATTGCACAAAATGGCCTTGCCAGATGTGCATGAAGACGCAGCAACCATGGCCGCCGAAGCCATCGCCGAATTGATTGAACGCAATCAACTCGACCCAAACCGCATCGGACGTATTTATTTAGGTACAGAAAGTGCGCTGGATATGGCCAAACCAACCGGTACTTATGCCGTAGAAATGTTGCAAAATCGTTACGCAGGGCAATTTGGCACCCAATGTTTTCGGCATTGCGATGTACTTGATATGACCTTTGCCTGCATCGGGGCGGTGGATGCGTTGCTGAATACCCTAGATTGGGTGGCAACCGACCCGGATCATATTGGCATTGTGGTCGCTACCGATATTGCTAAATACGAACTTGATTCCACCGGTGAGTACACCCAAGGGGCTGGCGCAGTTGCCATGTTGATTCGCTGGAATCCAAGGCTGCTCGTCATTCGTCGCCTGATCGGTATTGCGATGGAAAGTGTGCACGATTTTTACAAACCCCGACGGGAACGTTTTTCTGAAACCCCCATTTTTGACGGACAGTATTCGAATAATTGCTATCAAAATCGGATGCAAGAGGCGCTTGACGATTTTCGCAGGCGGGCTGTGGCCATCGGGCTTTTCAAAAATGAACAGTATAAGGCGCTTTCCGAACGCTGGAGTAAAATGATTTTTCACCTGCCGTACGCGTTCCATGCCAAACGCATTTACATCGAACGGTTTATTGCGGAGCGTCAAGCCAAAGGAGTTTGGCAAGCAGATCTGCAGCGTTTGGGGCTGCAAGTGCCCGATAATGCCCATTTTAGTGACCAAAAAGCCTATGAAAAGGCCCGCAATGGTTTTTTCAAAGCGGTCAGTGAATCCGCTTTATATCAGCGTTTTGTAAACGACAAACTGGAGCAAGCACAACGCGCCAGCCAGGAAACCGGCAACTTGTACACCGCTTCAATCTTTCTGGCCTTAATGAGTGCGCTGGAATTGAGCAACACTGCAGGGCAAGAACTGAAAGGTAAGCGCATCGGATTTGTCGCTTATGGGAGCGGATCCAAGGCAAAGGTGTTTGAAGCGATTGTTCAGCCAGCTTGGCATACGATGGCTACTAATTTTAACGTTTTTAAAAAAATTGAAAACCGGCAGGCGGTCGATTATAACCAATATGAAAGCCTGCACACCGGTACACAAAACGCCTCTGTTCACCCGGAAACAGGCCGTTGGGGCCTTGATTCAATTGGAAAAGAAGGGGTAACGCTGGGGGCGCGATATTATAAGACGTTGTAAAAAACGCAAAAAAGGCCATCTTGAAATACATTATACGTATTTGGTATATTCCAATATACGTTTTTTGGTATCAAAATTGCTGATTATAAACCCTACCAAAAATTTCGATCAAAATGACTAATCAACCACAACAAAAAGTAAACAAAACTGCAACCTTTTGGCTCGTTTTGAGTCTTCATATTGGCCTGGGTGCCGGATTGTACTATTACGTGCAGGCTCCTGTTCAGCCAATTGCCCCCAAAGCAGTAAACAACTCAGCAACCGCTAACCCGATTGTTCCATAATTTTTTGCCCAACCATGAAGCGCAACATTGTAACCCTTTTCCTTTCCATCGCATGCATCGCAGGTTTGAGCGCGCAAGGCATCGAGTTTTTTCACGGCAAATGGAGTGAAGCACTCGAAAAAGCAAAAGCGGAAGACAAATTAATCTTTGTCGATGCTTATGCCTCCTGGTGCGGCCCTTGCAAACGAATGTCTAGTCAGGTTTTCCCAGATCCGAAATCGGGCGCGTTTTACAATGCCAGTTTTGTCTGTTTAAAGATCGACATGGAGAAGCCGGAAAACGCGGACTTTGCCGATAAATACCCGGTAGGCTCTTACCCGACCTTGTTATTCATTGACTCGGAAGGGAAAATTGTCCTGAAGGAAGTCGGCTATCGGGATGTAGACCCATTTTTGGCACTCGGAAAAAAAGCGCTCGGTAAAAATACGAATTCGGCTGATTATGAGCGAATGTACAATGAAGGCAATCGTGATCCACAGTTTTTGTACAAATATGTAGGTGTTTTGAACCGTTTGGGTACCCCATCGCTCAAAATTACCAATGAATATTTGGCTACTCAAACCGATCTGAACAGCGATTTTAACCTGCGTTTCATCCTCGAAGGCGCTACGGAAGCCGATAGTCGCGTGTTTGATCTCTTGCTCAAAAACAAGGATAAAATTGCGGCACTTGCCGGACCGGATGCCGTTAAAAGTAAAATAGAACTTGCCTGTAAAAATACGGTTAAAAAAGCCATCAGTTTCAAAGACGAGGCTTTGTTGAAGGAAGCCAAAAATAAAATGAAAGCAGGCAGCCCCGACCGCGCTGCTGCATTTGGCTACGAATCGGATTTGGCATACTACACCGCCACAAAAGAGGTGAAACAATACCTTAAAGTGGCTGGAAGTTACCAAAAAGCAGTCATTAAAAGCAATGCATCGTTGCAACATGAATTTGTAATAAGCATGCTGCGAGCCTTCCCAGAAGACGTAAAAGTGTTGGAATCTGCGGAGAAAATGGCAAAATCGGCTGCCGAAAATGGAGGTTTACCCGAGTATTACATGACGCTTGCCGGCATTTACAAAATGCAGGGAAACAAGTTGAAGGCCAAAACAACTGCCCAAAAAGCAATTGAATTGATTGGCGACAAGGACAATGGGATGAAAGCGCGCATCGAATACTTTTTGAATGGACTAGGATAAATTTCGCCCTTTTATATTGCTGCGGTATGCAACGTTATTCAGTTCTATTTGCGGTTATTTTGCTCCCTTTTTGGTTGCATGCACAAGGTGTTGATTTCGAGCATTTGTCGTGGGGGGAAGCCTTGGCTAAAGCCAAAAAGGAACACAAAATGGTGTTTTTGGATGCATACACCCTATGGTGTGGGCCTTGTAAATTAATGGTGAGTAACGTTTTTCCTGATTCGAGCGTCGGTGCTTATTTCAATAGCCATTTTGTAAATTTAAAAATGGATATGGAGCATGGCGATGGGATCATATTGGCAAAAAAATACGGTATTTCGATCTTTCCAACCTTGCTTTTTTTCGATGATGCTGGTAATGTCCAGCACCGGGCGCCGGGTTTTCATGGAGTAAAAGATTTGATTGGCCTGGCCCAAGCAGCCACTGATCTGCAAAATAATATGGCAGCCCTCGAAAAACGGTATGCCGCAGGCGAACGCACCCCTGAATTTCTGCAAAAACTAACCGCGCTAAAATCTGCAGCACTCGACCCGGAAGTTCATAAAATTGCGCAAGCATATTTGAAAACCCAGGATAACTACAGCACCCCGGCAAACATGCGGTTTATCATGCAGTACGCAGATGACCCTTTCTCTGATGCTTTTTATTACCTCATCCATAACCGTGCAAAATTTGACTCGGTGTACACCAAGGCAACGGTTAAAGACCGCCTGGATCAGATTTTTGAAAATTACCTGCAAGCACATCCAAAATTGCAATTGGGCGAAGTGCAACGGTTGTATGGCACCGTTTACCCCGAACAAGGCGAATTATTGGCCTCCTCTTACCGACTCACATATTACCGGAAACGCGAAGATCTGGAACGTTTCGTTTTGTCAGCAGTAGATCATTACGCCCGTTTCCCTTGCGACGAGCCGGATGAATTGGTTGAAATTTCCAAGATATTTAGTGAAGAAGTAACCGATCCGGCTATGTTAAAACAGGCACTCGAATGGGTGAAAAGTGCCATCAAGATACAAGAGCATTATTACGCTTACGAAACCCAGGCGAACCTTTACGCCAAACTGGATCAGAAAAAAGCCGCCATCAAATCGGCTAAACGCGCCATCGAATTGGCTGAACAAAACGATGAAGAAGCCCTTGAAGCCAAGGCACTCCTCGAAATATTGGAGCAATAAACGGGATCCCATCTCGGCGCTGCCTATATTTGCTCCTACAAGCACATCCTTATGACCGCTCAACGCAACGAAGAAGACATTATCCGGCAGGTTTTAAATATTTTTTCGGCCCATCTGGAAAAAAGTGGGTTCCGTAAAACCCCCGAACGATTTGCCATTTTGGAAGAAATATACAAGCGAACCGACCATTTTGACGCGGAGGCCTTGTACATCCACATGAAAAACCGGAGTTACCGCGTTAGCCGCGCAACGGTGTACAATACCCTGGAATTATTGGTATCCTGCGATTTGGTGAAAAAACATCAATTTGGGAAAAACCTGGCTCAATATGAAAAATCATACGGCTTCAAGCAGCATGACCACGTCATCTGCGCAAATTGTGGCAAAGTCGTAGAGTTTTGCGACCCGCGGGTGCAGCAAATCAAGGATATGGTGGGCGATTTATTGAACTTTAAAATCACCCACCATTCTTTGAATCTATATGGTATATGTGGCAATTGCCAGAAAGAAATCGAATTCGGTATTGTACGCAAGCAGCCTAAAGCCGTAGAAGACGAGCCAGGCTGGGGCGATTAAACCGATTTTAAACAATTTCGGTTACTTTTAACATATTTGTACGGTGCCGTTGGTGCAAAGGCATAGAACCTGTATTGATCAGGGTATCGCCTACTGCTACATAGCCCGCCGCTTTCAAAATCGCAGCAGAATCTTCAATCGTTTCATCCGTAGAAGTGAACCGGTCGTAGTAAAAACACTGTACGCCCCAAAGCAGGTTCATGGTATTTAACATGTGCATTTGGTCGCTAAAGATAAAAATAGCCGCATTTGGGCGGAAACTACTTACTTTAAATGCGGTATAACCAGAAGTCGTCATACCTACAATTCCTTTTGCTCCAATTTCTTCTGCTACCCGACAAGCATTAAAGCACACCACATCCGAATGGAAAATCCGTGATTTTTCAACGGCACGTGGGCGCTTACCTTCAATTTGTGGCCAATAGCATTTTTCTGCTTCCGCAATAATTTTGGTCATGTAGTCAATAACCAGTGCTGGATGATCTCCCACAGAGGTTTCACCACTCAGCATCACCGCATCAGCGCCATCCAATACCGCATTGGCAACGTCGGTTACTTCGGCGCGGGTGGGCGATGGGTTTTTGATCATACTATCCATCATTTGTGTGGCAACAATCACCGGGCGGGCGTATTGCATACAAATTTGAATAATTTCTTTTTGTGTCATCGGCAGGCGTTCGATCGGCATTTCTACCCCTAAGTCGCCGCGCGCCACCATAATACCATTGCTGGCCTTCACAATTTCACGAATATTGCGAATTGCTTCCGGCTTTTCAATTTTTGAAAGCAACTTGGCAGGGTGTCCTTTGGCTTCAACACGCACGCGCAAATCTTCAATATCTTCTGCACGACGTACAAAGGACAAGGCGATCCAGTTCACAGGCTGGGTCAGGATAAATTCCAAATCCTCCAGGTCTTTTTCTGTCAGGGAAGGCTGCTTAATGTTGGTATCAGGCAGATTTACACCTTTATTGCTACTTAAAACACCGCCAAACAGCGTTTTGAGTTTCACGGTGTCCTTTTTGTTGGTCTCGAATACCTCAAATACCAACTTGCCATCGTCCATCATAATGCGTTCGCCTACTTCACAGTCTTCTGCAAACTCCGTGTAAGACATATAAATATGCTCCATGGTGCCTTCGCATTCGTAGTTTACGATGGTGATGACATCACCCGCTTCCAGTTTCAGGGCATTGTCTTTAATTTTACCAACCCGCAGTTTGGGGCCTTGCAAATCGGCCAGGATGCTGATATGCGTTTGGTATTGGTTGTTAATGGCTTGCACATGTTCGATTACCTTGAGGTGGTCGGCGTGCGAGCCGTGGCTGAAATTGAGTCGAAAAACATCTACTCCCGCCTTAACAAGTTCTAACAGTTTTTCGTAACTGCTACAAGCCGGGCCAACGGTGGCCACGATCTTGGTGTTTTGTGATCCGTCTTTGCGCATTGAACTCGTATTTTTGTCCGCCAAAGAAACAGCTTCCATTTTTGTCATCCCAATTTTTTTAATAGTGTATTATGTACAATAAGAATTCGCAACAAAAGTAGTTAAAACTAAAACAGTATTTGCATGGCAGTCCGTGGCTTTAAGAATAATTAATATCAACTGTCTCGGATTTGGCAAAACATATTTTGGGCAACAACCGCAAAACACCAATCCAGTCGAGCAGAAGGCAAGCAGCGCTTCCCTTCGAAACCGCTTGGCAGGTACTGATTTGTGCCTTTTTTTTAAAAAAACAAATATCTTTAAATCCTTTTGCGTCAGGGGCTATTTTGCCTTTTTGGGATGTAAATAAAAATTTCATTGGGAAAAACTTTTTTTTGGTCGGCAATCACCGTTTCTTTGCCGCTCGAAAAATTGACTTTTTTTCACTAAAAGTTCAGAAAAACATGGCAGACGTAGCCGCACGCGTAAAAAAAATTATTGTTGACAAACTGGGTGTTGACGAAAAGGAAGTTGTAGCAGAAGCAAATTTCATTCAGGACCTGGGTGCTGACTCGCTCGATACGGTAGAGTTGATCATGGAGTTCGAGAAAGAATTCGATGTCGCTATTCCAGATGAGCAGGCAGAAAAAATCCAAACTGTTGGACAGGCTGTTGCCTACCTCGAAGGTCAGGTGAATGCCTGATAAAAAGCCTCCGGCCCACCTGATACCCGGTTTTTGTTTGCTGAAAGGTTCAAGGCGTGCAACGTCTTGAACCTTTCGTTGTTTCATCTGTCTCTAATTTGCGGTACAAGAGCTAACATCATTTTGTGTGAACCTTGTACATTTGCCCATTAGAACCCGAAAAGCCCTCTGTTCAATCAAACAACCTAACTTTTTGCATGAAACGAGTTGTCGTAACTGGCATAGGTGCAATCACGCCAATCGGTAATACGGTCTCCGAATACCTCGCAGGCCTCCAAAATGGCACAAGTGGCGCCAATCTCATTACCTTATTCGATGCGTCGCTTTTTAAGACCAAATTTGCTTGTGAGGTAAAAGGATTTAACCCGGAAGCACATTTAGATCGCCGAGAAGCCCGCCGAATGGACCGCTTTACCCAATTTGCCATGGTGGCTGCGGCCGAAAGTATCCAAAATTCGGGCCTCGACCTCGACGCGATCAATAAACATCGGGTGGGGGTCATTTGGGCGTCTGGTATTGGTGGCCTGGCTACCCTGGAAAAAGAAATTGAGGAACATGTGCTCGGAAACGGTATTCCAAAGCACAACCCTTTTTTAATACCCAAAATGATTTCCGATATTGCCGCTGGCCAAATTTCCATGCAATATGGCTTTATGGGCGTCAATTATTGTACTGTATCCGCTTGTGCCTCCTCTTCCCACGCTATCATGAACGCCTTTGACTATATTCGTTTGGGCAAAGCCGATATCATTGTGACCGGAGGATCGGAAGCCACCATCACCAAAACGGCTGTTGGTGGGTTTAATTCGATGAAAGCGTTAAGCGAACGCAATGAAGGATTTGAAACCGCTTCTCGCCCGTTTGACCTGGATCGCGATGGGTTTGTACTGGGCGAAGGGGCCGGTTCGCTGATTTTGGAGGAATACGAACACGCAAAAAAACGCGGCGCACACATCTTTGCGGAAGTGATGGGCACTGGCGCAACCGCCGATGCTTACCACATCACAGCACCCCACCCGGAAGGTTTGGGCGTAACCAATGTAATGCGTTTTGCCCTGGAAGAAGCAGGCATGACGCCAGAAGACATTGATTATGTGAATGTGCATGGAACATCAACCCCATTGGGCGATGTTGCAGAATTGAAGGCCATAAAAACCGTGTTCGGCGACCACGCAAGCAAACTGAATATCTCTTCTACGAAAAGTATGACGGGACATCTTTTGGGGGCAGCCGGTGCAATTGAAGCCATCGCCAGCATTTTGGCGATGCAACACGAATTTGTACCGCCTACCATCAACCACTTTACCGATGATCCCGAAATTGATCCAACACTCAATCTGACTTTCAACAAGGCGCAGTCGCGTAAATTGCGGGCTGTAATAAGCAATACTTTTGGATTTGGCGGACATAATGCTTCGGTAATCTTAAGGCAGGTATAAGGCAGGTTTAAAACATAGATGCTGTGCGATTTCTTCGAAGACTTTACAATTTTTACATTCATCCAGATAAGGAACTGGCTCGTCGGCTGAAGGGACTGATCGGCTTTACGCCGGTTCATATGACCCTGTTCAAGCTGGCTTTTTTTCATAAAAGCACGTTTTCAACGGGTGAATACGCGATTTCAAACAATGAACGCCTCGAGTTTCTGGGTGACGCCGTACTCAGCACCATTGTTGCCGAATACCTGTTTAAAAAATACCCAAACAGTGATGAAGGCTTTCTGACCAAAATGCGATCTAAAATTGTAAAGCGGAATTCATTGGACGAAATTGCGGACAAAATGGGGCTCGACCTCTTTTTGGCAAATTATAACCAGACCCGTCTTTCCAAATCAATGCTGGGAAACGCCCTGGAGGCCTTGGTTGGTGCCATCTATATTGAAGTAGGGTACGAAAAAACCAAACAATACGTGATTCGAAGGGTATTGCGCAGGTACCTGGATATCCACGAATTGGAAAGTTTTGACGATAATTACAAGAGCCAACTCTTGGAATGGTGCCAAAAAAATGGCCGTCAAATCGAGTACAAAGTGATGGCCAAGTATAAAAGTGAAAAGCGCGATAAATTTAAGGTTGCGGTGTACGTGGATAATAAAAAACTGGGGACTGCCGACGATTTTAACAAGAAGAGCGCCGAACAACTCGCCAGCGAACGGGCGATGACCGCCCTTGGAATTTTGGGTAATGCGGGCGGACTGCCTCCCGTCCCGGCGGTAGAAGAAGAAGAGGAGGATAGTGCAAGCGCTAACACATAGGAAAAAGCATTTATGGAATTGACCATTCAAACGCCCGCCTTGCTTTTTCCCGCGATTTCGCTGTTATTGTTGGCATTTACCAATAAGTTTCTGGCAATCGCAAATCTGATTCGCAACCTGGTATCTGATTATGAAAAACATCGTCATGATTTGCTCATGACGCAGATCGCCAGTTTGAAACGCAGGTTGCAATTGATTCGATGGATGCAGGTATTTGGGATCAGTAGTATGTTGTTGTGTGTGGTAACCATGTTTTTGATCTTTGAAAACTGGAACATGGGAGCAAAAGTATTATTTGGAATCAGCCTCCTGTTGATGATCATTTCCTTGCTCTTAAGTTTGCTGGAAATCGTCCTTTCTGCAGGGGCATTGCGCCTAATATTGCGTGATTTGGAGGAAAAAGAGCGCAAGTTAGAGGAGCACCAATAAAATATTTGAAAAATTGAAGAAATTGATTACCTTTGCAGGCGATTAGATTAACTGGCGAATAAAAGAGGGAACCAAAAGTTCCCTCTTTTCTTTATAGGTGCTTGATATTCAAGTGTTCGTCGGAGTTTTTTGAAGTTAAAAATATGGAACTGACGGAACGCATTGACCAACTTTTATCAGAAAAATACAGCACGGACGAAATATTTACCGATTGTTTTACGGTGGATATTGAACTGCGGCCAGCACAAAATCTGTATGTTTTTGTAGATTGCGATTCGGGTATGACATTCGAAAAATGTCGCAAACTGAGTCGATACCTTGAACAGCACATTGATGCCAATAACTGGCTGGGCGAAAAATACGTGCTGGAGGTGAGCAGCCCCGGCATCGAACGCCCGCTGAAGTTTTTGCGACAATATCAAAAGAACCTGGGGCGTACCCTGGAAATAACCCTTACCGATAAAACGAAAAAGAAGGGCGTGCTTAAATCAGCCGATGAACAGCAGGTCATTTTAGAAGACACGGTCATTGAAAAAATTGAGAAGAAAAAAGTGGAAGTACAGGTCGAAATGCCCATTCCATTTGATCAGATCGAAAAGGCCGTAATAAAAGTTGTGTTTTGAGTAAAAAGGCAAAAGCATCTTTTCGCTCAAACATTTAATAAACCAAACATCACATCACATTCAATCCTACCATTTTCCTATGGTTAATTTAGTAGATGTCTTTGCTGACTTTAAATCGGGAAAGAATATAGACCGCCCCACGATGGTGCGCGTTTTGGAAGACGTTTTTAGAACATTGATTAAGAAAAAATACGGCTCCGATGAAAATTTTGACGTAATTGTCAATACCAACAAAGGAGACTTGGAGATCTGGCGTGTACGGGAAGTAGTAACAGATGGTGAGGTAACCGACGAGCGCAGCCAGATCAGTTTGTCAGAAGCGCACAGCGTAGATGAAAGTATCGCCACAGGCGATGAATGTTACGAGCAGTTGTCTATTGAAGATTTTGGACGCCGTGCAATCATGGCAGCACGGCAAACGTTGGTTTCACGTATTATGGAACTGGAGAAAGATGAGGTTTTCCGCAAGTACACAGAGCGGGTAGGGGAGGTTGTGATCGGCGAGATAAGCCAGATTATGAAAAAAGAAGTGTTGGTGTTGGATGACGCGACAGGAAATGAATTAGTGTTGCCGCGTACAGAAATGATTAAAGGCGACTACTACCGCAAGGGCGACGTAGTAAAAGGCGTGATTCGGAAAGTGGAAATGCGCAACAATGCACCGTTTGTAATGTTAAGCCGTACAGATTCAATTTTCCTCGAAAAATTGTTGCGGGCAGAAGTGCCAGAAATTGAAGACGGCGTGATCGAAGTAAAACATATTGTACGGCTCCCGGGCGAGCGCGCGAAAGTGGCCGTTGAAAGCCACGATGATCGCGTCGATCCGGTTGGTGCATGTGTTGGTATGAAAGGTAGCCGTATCCACGGAATCGTGCGCGAATTGCGCAACGAGAATATTGACATCATCAATTACACGACCAATTTGCCGCTGTATATCACCCGTAGTTTGACGCCAGCGAAAATCAGCAATATTGAGATTGATCATGAACGCAAGCGTGTTTCGGTGTTTTTAGATGCAGATCAGGTGAGTTTGGCCATCGGTAAGGCCGGTTCAAACATTAAATTGGCATCCAAACTGACCGGCTACGAAATTGATGTTTACCGCAACCAGGCACAAGAATACGAAATTGACGATGTGGATCTGGAAGAATTCGGCGACGAAATCGAACCATGGGTAATCGAAGCATTCAAAAATATTGGATGCGATACTGCCCGCCAGGTATTGGAACTCAGTGCAGAAGAATTGATTCGCCGTACCGATCTTGAAGAAGAAACCGTACGTTTTGTCCTCTCTATTCTGGCAGCAGAATTTGAAGAAGGCGGCGGGAACGAACCGAAGGCTTAACGTGTTTTAGGAGAAATATTGGGCTGCATATAAAAAGACTTGCAGCACTTTCACTTCAAACCTAAATCCTCCAAGCTTTTTTCGTACTTTTGCACCACTTTTCACACATACTAAAATTTTTGAGCCTTCTAAACGGAATTATAAGCGGAAAACGCTAAATTGCACACAAAACCAACAAAATTAATTTCAACAAAGCAGGAAAAACGCTGCATGGCAATAAAACTAATTAAGGTAGCAAAGGAATTCAACGTTGGCTTACACACCATCGTCGAGACACTGCATGGAAAGGGCTTCCAAGTGGATGAGAAACCGACGACTGATATCACCGACGAAATGTTGGCGGTACTTCAAAAAGAGTTCCAGAAAGACCTTGTTATCAAACAGGAGGCAGACAAACTCGCGCGGCCCGTGCTCAAAAAAGAGCCAGCCCCTGCTGTAGCAGCTCCTGTATCCAATACGACTACAACTGCGCCGCAACCAGCGCGACCATCCTTCCTCCCTCCAAGGGAAGAAGGGCCCAAGCCTGCGCTGCCTAAAGTGGAGCAGGAAACGCCTGTACAACCTGCGATCCCTAAAAAAGATGCGCCGGAACCAATACAGCGCGAACGCCAGGGCGGTTTAAAAATCGTTGGTAAAATTGACTTAGATGCGCACAAAACAGCACCTAAGCAAGAAGAAAAGCCCGTTCCTTCTCCATCTGTCGCAGAGCCGGAACCTAAAATAGTAGCACCTGTAGCACCCGCAACGCCGGTGGTCGAAACTGTAAAACCAGCGCCACCACCAGACCCGGCACCGCCTACTGCTGATACAACACCGAAAGTTGCTCCGGAACAAAAGCCGGAACCAACACCCGTAAAATCGGAACCTCCACCCCGCAAGGAGCCAAGGCAGGATTTTCTCAAAAAGGAAACACCCCAGCCTCCGCCTCCACCTGCAGTGAAAAAAGCCGATCCCGTACCACCGGTTCACAACAAACCAAAGCAACAGGAACGCGTTTCTCCACCTGCTCAAAAGGAACCGATACAACCACCACCGCCACCGCCGCCTGCCGTTACATCAGAGCAACCTGCCGTAGAAGAAGCCAAAGGCGATGAATTGTACCGCGCGGATGCAACTCCGCTGCGTGGCCTGAAAATTTTGGGCCGCATTAACCTGAACCCTCCACGCAAACCCGAACCACCGGCCGAACGCCCCAACCAGGGCGGACAAGGCGGCAACCGCAATCAACAAGGCGGCGGGAACCGTAATCAGGGTGGACAAGGCGGAAACCGCAACCAGCAAGGTGGAAACCGTAATAACCCACAAAATGCAGGTCCTGGCGGCCAAAATCGCCCAGTCACCCCTGCTGGTGGCGGAACAGGAACCCCTGCTGCTGGCGGTGCAACCAATGCAAACAGCGACGATGCACGCCGCAAGCGCAAGCGTAAAAAAGTGCCACAACAACCGGTAACTGCCGCAACGCTGCAGGCTACCATGACCGGCAACCAAGGTGATAAAAAAGGCAAAGGCCGGGTAGATGCTCCAAAAGAGGTTTCTCAAAAAGAAATTGAGGACCAAATTAAGCAAACAATGGCACGGCTCGGCGCAGGTGCCAGCCGCAAACGCCAGAAAATGCGCCGCGATAAACGCGATGTCATGCGCGAACGGGCAGAACTCGCCGAACAAGCCCGGAGCGAAAGCGACAAAACACTACAAGTAACAGAGTTTATCTCGGTTTCCGACTTGGCTTCCCTGCTGAGCGTAAAACCCGCCGATATTATCAAGTCTTGTATGACCCTCGGCATTTTCGTTTCCATCAACCAACGCCTCGATGCAGAAATCATCGAACTGGTTGCCAACGAAAATGGCTATACCGTGCAGTTTATCAGTGCCGAAGAACAAGTAGAGGTTGAAGAAGAAGAAATTGACGATCCAGCCGACCTGCGCCCACGCCAACCGATTGTAACGGTAATGGGACACGTCGATCACGGTAAAACTTCGTTGCTCGACTTTATTCGGAGCGCCGACGTAGCCAGTGGTGAAGCCGGTGGTATCACTCAGCACATTGGTGCTTATGAGGTGGCCATCGATAAAAATGACGTGAATAAAAAGATTACCTTCCTGGATACTCCAGGTCACGAAGCCTTTACGGCCATGCGTGCACGGGGTGCGAAAGTTACGGACATTGCCGTCATCATGATTGCGGCCGACGATAGCATTATGCCACAAACGCGAGAAGCAATTAGCCACGCGCAAGCGGCCGGTGTACCACTCGTATTTGCCATTAATAAAATTGATAAGGCAGGTGCCGATCCGGAACGGATCAAAAACGAACTGGCTCAAATGAACCTGCTCGTGGAAGAATGGGGCGGTAAATACCAAAGCCAAGATATTTCGGCCAAAAAAGGTCTGAATATCGATAAATTACTGGAAAAAATCCTGCTCGAAGCCGAATTGCTCGAATTGAAGGCCAATCCGAAACGCCGGGCTTCCGGTACTGTTTTGGAGGCATCACTCGACAAAGGCCGGGGGTATGTGACCAAAATCTTGATCGATAATGGCTCGTTGCACAAAGGTGACCCGATTATTGCGGGTGAATTTGCCGGTAAGGTGAAGGCCATGTACAACGAACGCGGTAAGGAAGTAAAAGAAGCAGGCCCCGCAGCACCTGTATTGGTGTTGGGCTTGCCCGGCGCACCACAAGCGGGTGAAAAGATCAAAGTAACTTCGAGTGATAGCGAGGCAAAAGAAATTGCCAACAAACGCGCACAGATCATTCGCGAACAATCGAACCGCGCAAACAAACGGATCAGCTTGGAAGAGATTGGTCGTCGTTTGGCACTTGGTAACTTTAAAGAACTGAAACTCATCGTTAAAGGTGACGTGGATGGTTCGGTAGAGGCCTTGAGCGATTCCTTGATCAAACTGTCGATCGAAAAAGTTGCCGTTTCTGTAATCCACAAAGCCGTTGGTCAAATTGCCGACAGCGACGTGATGCTGGCTTCCGCTTCGGATGCAATCATCATCGGTTTCCAGGTGCGACCATCTATTACTGCCCGCAAATTGGCCGAAAAAGAAGGTGTGGAGATCAAATTATACTCCATCATTTACGAAGCCATCGAAGAGGTCAAAGCGGCCATACTCGGTATGTTGGAGCCTACCAAAGAAGAAGAAATCATGGGCCAAGTGGAAATCCGCGAGGTGTACAAGATTTCGAAGGTGGGTACCGTGGCAGGTTGTATCGTACAGGAGGGCAAAATCAGCCGCAACCATTATGTGCGGATCATCCGCGATGGTATTGTGGTGTACCCAACCAATCCGAACCAACATGCAGAACTCGCTTCGCTGAAACGTTTCAAAGAAGACGCGAAAGAGGTGAAAGCAGGTTTGGAATGCGGTTTGACCATCAAGAACTTTAACGACATTAAAGACGGCGACGTGGTCGAATCTTATGTGATCAATGAAGTGAAAGCGACAATTTAAGTGTTAGTTCAGAATATTTTACCAAAAAATGCCTTCGTTCGAAACGAGGGCATTTTTTTTGCATAGAAAAGAAAAAACACAACTTCATGAAAGGAATCATTTTGGCTGGCGGTTTAGGTACCCGGCTTTATCCGCTCACGCTGGCCGTCAGTAAACAGCTTATGCCTGTTTACGACAAGCCTATGATCTACTACCCGCTTTCAACCTTGATGCTGGCGGGCATTCGCGACATTCTGATTATTTCTACGCCGTACGACCTGCCCAAGTTTGAACAGCTGTTCGGCGATGGGAAAGCGCTTGGGATGAATTTCTCTTATGTTGCACAACCAGAACCCAATGGTCTGGCCCAAGCCTTTGTACTCGGTGCACCTTTTATCGGTAAGGACAGTGCATCCTTGATTCTGGGTGATAATATCTTTTACGGTGCCGGATTGGGTGAAAAGGTGCGCTCTTGCAACTCGCCAGAAGGGGGGATTATTTTCGCTTACCAAGTAGCCGATCCAGAACGTTATGGGGTAGTGGAGTTTGATAAAGAAAACCGCGCTTTGAGTATTGAGGAAAAGCCAATCCATCCCAAAAGCAACTTTGCGGTGCCTGGCTTGTATTTTTATGATAATAGTGTGGTGGAGGTAGCAAAAAACCTGAAACCATCGGCCAGGGGCGAATATGAAATTACCGATGTTAACCGCTATTACCTCGAACAAGGCAAACTGCAAGTGCGCGCCATGGGCCGCGGCTATGCCTGGTTGGATACAGGCACCCATGAATCTTTGATGCAGGCAGGTCATTTTGTACAAGCAATTGAAGAGCGCCAAGGCCTCAAAATTGGCTGTATTGAAGAGATTGCCTGGGAAATGGGATTTATCGACGATGCAGGATTGGAGGCGCTGGGTAACAAATTTATTAAAAGTGGTTACGGCGAATACCTGTTAAATTTGTTAAAATTTCGTTATGGCGGAAAATAATATGGCCTGAAAAGCAACCCTTTAGGTAATTGGGGGGACTTTCTTTGCGTACGGGAAATGAAATTGATGTAAAAAAGGCTTACCTTTAGAGCATGTTTGAATTTGAAAAATTATATTTTGAAGATTTAAACATGCTTTTTGGGTGATCCAGCCCTTTTATCTTACATCGTCTCGGAATGCAAACTTAATGCCGCAAAAAATTATGCAGCGTCCAACTACCCTTCACAAGCCTGGTTCTAATCCTGAGCAACGCGCCACCCTGATGAGTGAAGCCACCTTGCGTAAGGAACTGCGTCGCGTGCGCGCCACCCGGCGGTCTGCACCCCGCGAAGATTCCAAAGGACATCATCTTTGGTTAATTGGTCTTTGTATTTTCACCCTGAGCGGATTGTTCTATCGTTTTTGGCCGCAACAGGACCTGCCCACCATGGCGGTTATTGAAATGGAACAAGCACCGATAGAACGTGCAAATTTTGCCGCAGCCGCCACGCCACGTTTGACACCATCCAGCAATACAACCAATTCCACACCACCAACAGTACAGGCCAAGCCTAAAGTGGTAGAAATTACACCCTGCCCAACCGAAGAACCCCTTCCGATGGCTTATGAGCCCAATATTTACCTGGAGCAGTTGGCTGGTAGTATGAATTGCAGCGCAGGTGTTGTCCAAACGGTTTCACCCGCACCCGACACTTTTTATGCTGTGCGCAATTGTGTGGTTCAAATTCCATTTGAAGGAACCGTTTGCGGTGCACAGGAATCCCTCAACTTGTCGGTATATTCCAATCAGCCAGAGCATTATAAACAAGACCGCCCGATCTTTGAGGAACCCTTGTTGCTTGAAAAAACAGGTAAAAATCAGCGGTATGCCTTGAAGGCAATGCTCAACCTGCCGCCTGGATTGTATTATTTTGTGATCGAAAATAAGGCGGAAAAAACGGTAGCGGTTGGCAAATTTAAAGTGGGCTAAATCCCTTCTTTGGGTTTAGCCCACTTTAACATGGTTTTATTTCTTCAAAATATCGGTAATCACTTTTCCGGTCGAGCCATTTGGCTCCATAATACGCAGAATGGCCGCCAGGGTAGGTGCGATATCCGTGATGTTTACCCGATCAAAGTTTTCTCCAGGTTTTACTTTCCAGCCATACCACAACAACGGTACATGTGTATCATAGGCATACGATGATCCGTGGGTAGTGCCGCCCGATTTGAATAATTGATCATCGGCATGCCACGCAGGGTCTAATTGGTAAATGAGATCACCCGAACGGCGCGGATGAATTCCCAGCCGAATTTCACTTGCAAATGGGTAATCGGTAGGCAGCATCATCACTGCTTCACGGGTATATGCGTCGTAAACACCCGCTTGGTGCCGCATAAAATCGATAATAACCTGCGCAATTTCATTCGGATCCTGGTCGAGATCGGCCACGGCATTCCAGTTGAGGTAAATTTGCTGATTTGCAACTTCAATGATATAATCACCATTGACGCCCAGCGCAAATCCGATGGCTTGCTCCAGTTTTTCCTCCAACTTGCTTTCATCAAAAACGCCTGCCGGAATTTGAAGATCGCGCAAGTGGGCCGGCGTCTCCGCACCGCCATGGTCGGCTGTAAGGAATACCAACACATTGTTTTTGCCAAATTTTTTGTCCAAATACTCTAAAAAGTGGGAAATGTCCTGGTCTAAGCGCAAAAACAAATCTTCCGTTTCCTCTCCGTGCACGCCAAACTGGTGCGCACAATAGTCGGAACTGGAAAAACTCAGGCACAGAAAATCGGGCACCTCGTCCATGCCCATTTCATTGTTATCAATGGCCGCTTGTGCAAATTCGAGGGTGAGGGTATTTCCAAAGGGGGTAAAACGCAAAACACCATATCCTTCCGATTTTTTAATCGTAGAGAAATCATGTGGGAAACCGCTTTTTATGCTTTTGGAGTACGTCGCATCATCATAACGGTCCCAATTTTCAAAACTTTCGGTATAGGGCGTTGTGAGCAGTTTGGTCCAGCTTTGCTTCATATAAGATTCGGGCAAACGACGGTCATTAAAATCTTGTACCCATTTTGGCAAAGAAGTGTCCTTGGGCTGATAGTAAGAAGACGTAATAAAGGTACCCGAGGCATCATCAAACCAATAAGCGCCATTGGGAATATGGCCTGCCGGCAAAATACTCGCCCGATCCTTCAGGCAAACGCCGATGACTTTCGATTGGAAATTGTTGGAAAGCCGCAGCTCGTCCGTAATGGTGGTAGACAACAAAACGCGGGGCGAATGTTGGCCCACCGATTTTTTTACACTGCGCGGTACTGATAGCACAGTGGTATCGGTGGTGACATACCGATGTTTTCCCCATTCCGGATCGTACCAATCGTTGGCTATAATGCCGGAAACTGCGGGTACGGCACCCGCATATATGGCTGCATGGCCAGGCGCCGTGTAGGTAGGCACATAATTGTAGTGGGTATTTTCGCAGGAAAAACCTTCCCGCAAGAGGCGGTTGAAGCCGCCAGGCCCTAATTTAGATTGATAGCGGTACAAATAATCATAACGCATTTGATCGACTACGATGCCCACAATTAGCTTTGGCTTAACAGGCGCATTTTGAGCAAAAGCAGTAAAAAAACTGATCGAAAATAATAAAACAAGCGTTTTGCGCATTTTTTACACGGTTTGGTGAATCAGATGCCAAAGGTAGAGAAAACGCAGTTTCCTGCTAACTTTGTGGCGGAATCAAACAGTTAAACTCAAACTACCCAAGCGCCGCTTTTTTACATTGGAAGGCTGCTTTGGACGCATCGATTGGTTTGTGCTTGGTTGTTTGAAAATAAACACAATTATTCACCTTATTACGAATTGTTTTATGTCTCGTCCTGTACTTGAAACCGAACAGAAAGCGCTGGAAATTAATTTAGACGAACCGATTTATGGCGCATTTGCTGAAATAGGTGCTGGACAAGAGGTAGCACGTCATTTTTTTCAAGTAGGTGCGGCGGCGGGTACGATCGCCAAATCGATGAGTGCGTATGATAAAATCGTTTCAGACGATATTTATGGCCCTGAATTGTTGGGAAAAGGCCGATATGTGTGCGAATCGCGCCTGTACAAGATGCTCGATCATGAATATGGGCTGATGGAAACCCGTTTGCGTACACGCCAGCCCGATCGTACGTTTTTTGCCTTTGCCGATACAGTTGCTGCGATTAATTACACCAAAACCATCAAAGGGGATGGCTGGTTGGGGCTGCGTTTTCAATTAAAACCAGATTCGGCCCCGAACGATTTAATCCTGCATGTGCGGATGCTCGATCAGGATAATCGGTTGCAGCAGCAAGCAGTTGGTATTTTGGGGGTAAACATGATTTATGGTTGTTACCGCCACCACCTCGATCCTGAAACTTTGATAAAATCGCTGATGGACAACCTGCGTGGCCGGGTCATGATTGATATGGTTCGAATCGTTGGCCCCGATTTTCAGTGGGTGGATAACCGTTTGATTTGTTTGTGGATGGTTAAAAACGAACTGAGTAATGTGGCCATTTTTGGTCCGGATGGCAACAGTATGCATGCGGGCGAATTTTTATACAAAAAATCCATTCTCATCGCACGGGGGAGTTACCGGCCGCCTACTTTGGTGCAAGAAGATATGATTCGCCATTCTTTTGAGCAGTTTCGGTCCGAATCAGATGAGGATCCTGAAAATACCCATTTTTTAACAGAAATTACCTTGGATAACCTGATGTCTGATGGGGCGTTGGACGAGCGTGATTTTATGGATCGTGCCCAATTGTTGTGTGGCTTGCATCAAACGGTGATTGTATCGAATTGTGTGCAGCATAAAAAATTGATCAGTTATTTTTCCGATTATAAAGTGAAGCGTATTGGGTTGGCTTTGGGCGTACGCAAACTGGAAAGTATCATAAAAGAAACCTGGCAATCGAATACCGGCCACATCCTGGGGGCGTTTGGCGAACTTTTCCTGCAAAATGTGCGTTTTTATATTTATCCCGCACGCGATGAAGCGACCGGCAATTTAATTACCAGTCGAAACATTGAAATACCGGCTGAAATTCGATTTTTGTACGAACATCTGCTCGAAAATCGGAACATTGTTGATATTGAAGCCTTCAATCCGGATATTCTTTCGATTTATCACAAAGCCGTGTTGGATATGATTCAGCAGGGTATTGGTGGCTGGGAGCAATTTGTTCCTACCCCAGTGGCGCGTTTGATCAAAGCAAAACGTTTATTCATTCGATAAGCGTACTTTTATACATTCATTCAATTCAAGGAGCGCATGAGCTTAGAAGCAAAAATTAACGAGGATTTGAAAACGGCTATGAAAGCCAAAGATGAGGTCGCTTTGCGGGGTATCCGCGCCATAAAAAGTGCCATTACCTTGGCTAAAACAGATGGTTCGGGACAAGAAGTGGACGAAGCCCGGGAGGTGCAGATTTTGCAAAAATTGGTAAAAAGCAGACAGGAATCCTTAGAGATTTACTTGAAAAACGACCGGGAGGCCTTAGCCGTCATTGAGCAGGAAGAAATTGAGGTGATTAAAAAATATTTGCCCGCTATGTTGGAAGGTGCTGAATTAGAAGCAATTATCCAGCAAATTGTACTGGAAACGGGCGCTACTTCTGCCAAGGATATGGGCAAAGTAATGGGTGCGGCCAATAAAGCCCTGGCTGGTAAAGCCGAAGGCCGCGCAATTTCTGAAATTGTGAAACGCTTGTTGTCTTAACCGACCAACCTCAAGATGATTTTAAGAGCTGAAAATTTAGTGCGTCGATATGGCAAACGGGTCGTTGTACGCGGGGTGTCTTTCGACGTTAGACAAGGCGAAATCGTGGGTTTGCTGGGGCCAAATGGCGCCGGCAAAACCACGTCTTTTTATATGGTGGTTGGCTTTATCAAGCCCACGGAAGGCAAGGTTTTTTTGAATGAGGTCGAAATCACCGACTTGCCGATGTATAAACGCGCCCAAAACGGTATCGGGTATTTGCCGCAAGAGCCGAGTGTTTTTCGCAAACTTTCGGTGGAAGACAACATTCGGGCTGTTTTGGAAATGACCAAGTTGAGCAAACAGGCTCAAGACGAACAATTAGAAGTGCTGCTCGACGAATTTAACCTGCATAAAGTGCGCAAAAGCAATGGCGATACCTTATCGGGCGGTGAACGTCGGCGGACAGAGATCGCGCGGGCGCTCGCGAGTGATCCTAAATTTATTTTGCTCGACGAACCGTTTGCCGGTATTGATCCAATTGCCGTGGAAGATATTCAATACATCGTGGCCAAACTCAAAACCCGTAACATTGGTATTTTAATTACCGATCACAATGTACAGGAAACGCTGAGTATCACCGACCGCGCTTATTTGATGTTTGAAGGCGCTATTTTGAAAGCCGGTACTGCCGAAGAATTGGCGGCGGATGAAATGGTCCGCAAAGTATATTTGGGTAAAAACTTCGAATTGCGCAGAAAAGTAATGGATATTTAGCATACCGCATGCTGGAAATACTGCGAAAAAGCGCGAATTTGCAGCATGAAAACGGGGAAAATATTTTTACTATCCTGCCTTTTTTGTTGCTATGCCCACTTCATATGCGCGCAAAGCAACGAAGGAAACCATTTTTGGTTCGGTTTTATGCAGCACCACGATGTTGGCGAGAATTCGATGGTGGTGATGATTACTTCCAAGTATAACACCAGCGGGGTTGTGCGGATTCCATTGCACGCCTGGGAGGTATCTTTTTCGGTCAATGCGAATTCGGTGACCATTCTGCCGCTTCCTTCTTATGTGGAAAATTTGAATTCCGAAACCATTGATGATAATGGGGTGGAGGTGCTTTCTAATGCCCCCGTTTCGGTTTACATCCACCAATACTATAAAAGTCGATCAGAAGCAACCCTGGTTCTGCCCATTTCCTCCCTGGGACAGGAATACTATATGATGAGCTACACCGGAAACCAGCAAGGCGCGGTGTATCCATCCGAATTTCTATTGTTGGGCATGGAGGATTCTACCAATATTTCCATCACCCTGAGCGATCAAACGGAAAGTGGCAAACCTGCGGGTACCACCTATCAGATACAATTGCAAACCGGCGAAAGTTACCTTGTGCAGGCCAAACAAGGTGCCGGTGATCTTACGGGAACCTATGTGAAAGGCGATAAAAAATTTAATGCACTTTCTGGTTCTGTGTGGACCGGCGTGCCCGCTACTTGTAGTTTCAGGGATAATTTATTGGAGCAAATGTACCCGGTTCCTACCTGGGGCAAACAGTTTGTGAGTGCCCCTTTTGCCCATATGCCCTATGATATTTTCAGGGTATTGGCCGCCGAGGATAGTACCATCGTAACGGTACAAGGATCGGGCGTGCCGGTGAAATACAGCCTAAACAAAGGTGCCTATGTGGAGTATCAGCGATCGGAACCCACCAAGATTACGGCAAATCACCCGATATCCGTGGCGCAATACCTGATTGGCAGCGCTTGTAGCGGGTACCCCGTTGGGGATCCTTCCATGATATTACTCAACAGTATCTCCCAAATTCGAGATACGGTTACATTGTACAACTCGTCGTTTGAGGCGATTGTAGAAAATTATATCAACCTGATTGCAAAAACAGAGGATGTCAGTTCGATTTATTTCGACGGACAATTATTGAGTAATTTGAATGCGATCGTTCAGCCTGTTGGTGCGGATTCCAACTTTTCAGTTGTTACAATAGCGGTACAAGTCGGGCCGCATACCATTATTTCACAGGGATGCGGGGTAATTGCTTCGGCTTATGGATATGGGTACTTGGAATCCTATGCTTATGGTGGGGGAGCCAGCTTTAACCGCATTGATGCCAACAACCTGATCCCGGAAGGCGGTTGCTTGACTGACCCCTTATTTTTTCAGACAGAAGTAAAAATGCCGCGTTTTAGTTTTAAATGGGATTTGGGCGATGGCACCAACACGGAAGCAGCAAGTTTTTACCATAAATATGCGGCAACAGGTACCTACAAAGTGCAATTATTCCTCACCGATCATTGTTTGAATACCACCGATACACTCGTCCGGGATGTTCAAATCACCTTGCGTCAGGCCGCAGCAGTACCAGCAGATCCGGAAGTATGTGTAGGTTCAAATATTTCCTTGAACGCCGACGATATTACAGGCGCTATTTACCGCTGGGACGGCCCCAATCAGTTTGTCTCATTTGAACAAAATCCGGTTTTAACGGGAGCCACTGTGGCCATGACCGGGCAATATGCAGTGGTTGGTACTGTAAAAGGTTGTGAAAGTTATCCGGCTTATGCACAAGTGGTGGTGCATCCCTTGCCGGAACCTGCCCTTGGACGGGATACTTTTGTTTGTCCAGAAGAAAGTTTGCCCTTGACGGTTTTAAACCCGGGCACATTTGCACAGTATCAATGGCAGGATCAATCGAGGAGCGCCACCTACACCGTGGTTGAGCCCGGTTTTTATGCGGTGCTGGTAAAAGATGAAAATGATTGTTGGGGGAGCGATACCATTCGGGTTTCAACCGTTTGCCCGACGAAATACTATATTCCGAATATATTTAGCCCTAATGATGACGGGATTAATGATTATTTTGAAGTATTGGGTTCTGATATTCGAAGTTTGAACTTGCGTGTTTTTGATCGTTGGGGTAATTTGGTATTTGAAGGAATCCAGGCAACGGCGCGTTGGGATGGTAGCTACCGCGGTAAGCCGCTACCCCCAGGCGTGTACACCTGGGCTGCACAGATTGGTGCCTACAACAGCGATGGCAGTACCTATGAAGTGGAGGTACACGGCACGATAACCTTGGTTAAGTAACACCGCCTTACTCCCGACGAATAGCCTCCACAGGGTCCAGTTTAGCCGCTTTCATGGCCGGGTAGGTGCCAAAGATGATTCCAATTAAAATCGCAATCAGGGTAATGATCCCAAAGGTGTTCCAGGTGTACACGGCCGTAAAGGGAAGTTTGACAAAGATGCGTATAATTGGAATAATGATCATGGTGGCTAAAATGCCGCCAATCAGGCCCAAACCGCTCCCAAAAGCAGAAATTGCGAGCGATTCGGAGAGAAACAGATTCCGAATATCCGATTTTTTAGCACCTAAAGCTTTGCGTAATCCCACCTCAACGGTGCGTTCGGTAACCGAAATGAGCAGTACATTCATCACGCCAACACCACCTACCAACACCGAAATACCCACAATAAAGCCCATGATGATCCGAAATAATAAAAATCCATCGGCGGCCTGCTCCACGCGTTTTTCATTTGATAAAACCTCAAAGTCCGATTTGTTATTTCCGTAGCGTTTTTGGATCCATGCCTCTAATTGTGTTTTTAAAACAGGCACACGTTCTACTTGATCGGCCTCCAAAACACAAATTGGAGGGGCCGCGCGCAATTCACGGGCATCGAGGATCGAAATCGGAATAAATGCCATGGGCGGCTGTTCATCTTTAGGCCGCAGGGCTGCTACAATTTGAACCGTATGGTTGCCAAATCGAAAAGATTTTCCCACCACCGCACCCGTAGAATCGATCAGTTTTGCCAGGGTATGGTTCACAACGGCCACCGCTTGTTGTTGTTCGATGGCTAAGTTGGAAAAAGCCGTACCAGAAATGACCACCGAATCGGGGCAATCCAGGGTAGAAACTGCTTGCAATACGGCAGCGATTTGATCAGATTGCTGGTCAATGTACAATTGTCGGTTGAATTCGGTTTGTAAATTAGACTTACCCGCAGGGCCTGAGTGTGCATCGGTTTCGCGCAACAGCTGTTTAAAATCCTGATAATCAATTACCTGGAAACTATCTTTTTTTATCCGCAGGTTGTTTACCGATTTATGTGTTTGGGTTTCTATCATAACTGCCCGCAAACTGGTCGTTTCGGAAATTTGATCGCGGACAAATTTTTCCAGACCATCAATCAGCGAAAGGATGGATACCAGGGCCGCCACGCCAATTACGATTCCCAGTACGGATAAAAATGTATGGAAAAGGTTGGTTCGGATGTTTTCGAGGGCGTACAGAAACGAGGACAGAAAGCGCTTGATCATAGGGTAGTGCGATGTTTAGTATGGCAAATAAGCGGAAACACCCTGCTTTTTCGACTTTTTTTCGACTATAACCTATTGCTATCCGATGAGCGCACTTTAAAAGGACTAAAGCGGGTGCAACCATCCGAATCGTTGCACCCGATCTCTAAAAATGGTAGATTAAATTGCTTGCTGGCCCAATTCTGCCACTTTTTTGAGCCATTGCTCCCTTTTTGCAGCTGTTGAAAACCGTAATCGATCGAACGTGGTGACTTTTACGGGTTTTATTCCACAATATTGCAAAGTGGCTACTTTGACAGATTTGATGTTTGCATTGCCATACATAAGCCAATTGTAGATCGCAGGAGAATCCATCGTAAGCAGGATGCGCGCCGTTTTTCCAGTCAAATATTTATCCCACCAAGGCGAATTAGGGCGGTATTTGAAGGCAAAACCGGGTAAAAATGTCCGGTCAAAGAACCCTTTCAGCAAAGCGGGGATACTGCCCCACCAACTTGGATACACCAGCACGAGGTGTTCGGCCCAGAGAATATCTTGTTGGGCTTGCACCAAATCAGGTTCAAGTTCCTGGGTTTGTGCGTAACCGGTGCGCAAAACGGGGTCAAATTGCAAATCGCCTAGCTTTAACAGACGTACTTCATGCCCGCTTTTGCGAGCACCTTCGGCATAACTTTCTGCGAGCGCATGGTTGAAGGAGGTGTTGCTTGGGTGGCCCAAAATGATCAAAATCTTTTTCATGGTTTTTGTTTTTCTGTTTGTTATAAGGCGAAAGTATAAGGGCCTTTCTTCAAACAAAACCTGATTTCAATCAGTAGCAAGCATGATATGGTGAACGGTCGCAAATTCCGGTTGAGTTGTCTACCCAATAATCCGATCATCTTTGGCCACATACCGCGCAAATCCCATCAATGCCCCGGTCACCATGATGTTGCGGAATACATTTACCATTTCCAGTTCCATTTCGCGGGCAAGGTTTTCGGCCATAATTTCGGCGCCAATTTCGTGGCCCATGGCGCGTGGAATATGCACCAGCACGGCCATCAGGATCACATAAACCGACATACAGGTGTAGGCCAATTTGTCGTACTTGCCCAACACCGCGCTGATGATAAACAGCGCGATGCACATCGCCGTGAGATAATTCCAAAAAAGCGGAAATGCAATAAAATCAGGCACAAATGCAGCGCCTACCTCCGGTTTGCCAAGGTGCAAACCTACATAAAGCAAAAAAGAAAGGGGGAAAATGTACCGTCCGACATTTAAAATTTTGTCCATCTTGATCAGATTGAATGATGATTGAATGACGCAAAGGTCTGGGATTACTTTTGGGGGCAGGTATGGCAAAATTGCCAATCAACCGGGGTATATTTGCCAACAAAAAAGTACGTATGAACGTAATTATTCCAGTGTTTCCCAACTGCGTATCCGCGTCCATCATTGGCATAATGGACATCCTGCATTATGCACAAAACTTTCATAATCAATTGTATCCCAAGGAGCAGGATCGCAAAATATTCACCGTTCAGCTGATGAGCATAGGGGAACAAAATCTGGTGCAAAACAATGGATTTCCCATTCAATGCCATTTGAATCTTTCCGATGCGGTGCAAGCGGATATCGTGATTTTACCTGCGGTGGTAGGCGATTTGGCAGAAATGCTGCACGAATATCAAGCGCTGATTCAGTGGATAAAAAAACAACACGATGGGGGCGCTGCCATTTGTAGCAGTTGTACGGGTGCTTTTTTTGTGGCAGCCACGGGTTTGCTCGATGACCGCGACGCGACTACATCTTGGTTTGCCTCCAATTTGTTCCGACAATTATTCCCTAAGGTAAAACTGCATGATGAAAAACTGATTGTAGACAATGGTCATATCATCACAGGCGGCGCAACCATGTCGTTTATGAACCTCAGTATCTATTTAATCGAGAAATATTACGGAAAAGTGCTCGGCAACTACTGCGCAAAGATGTTTTTGGTAGATAAAGGCAAGGATAACCAACAACAATACGCCATCTTTTTTACCCAAAAAGCGCATCAGGATGCCGATATTTTAAAAGCGCAGGAATTTATTGAATCCAATGCTCAGGCCAAAATCACTGTTTCTGAGGTTTCGGAAAAAATAGCCATGAGTGAACGCTCCTTTATTCGGCGTTTTAAATCTGCCACAGGAAATACACCCTCCGAATACATTCAACGGGTAAAAGTTGAACATGCCAAACAACTTTTAGAGGCCGGGAAAGACAATATCAAGGAGGTTTCGTTTAGCACCGGGTATGAGGATTTGAATTATTTCCGTGATGTTTTCAAACGGCATACCGGGCTTACGCCCCAAGAGTATCGGCGTATGTTTTTGTTTGCCGGGGCTTAAATTCAATTACCCATTACAGGATTCATGAAGGTCATTATTTGTAAAAACAATCTTCTGCCCATTTTTTTGGGTTGTTTTTGATATAATTGACGATGTTTAGATATGCTTTTTCATCTCGAATGATATGGTCGTGGAAAGATCTTTGCCAGTTAAATTCGGGCATGCCTGCAAGGTGAATTTTGGCAGATGAAGTGGTTTTATAGGCACCTATTAATTGGGAAAGGGGTTTGATTTTTATTGATTGTAGGGACAGGTCGCGTACGGACAGGTCGCGTAGGGACAGGTCGCGACCTGTCCCTACAACGCGCGAATCATCAATTTCAATAACCCCATGCACATGATTGGGCATGACAATAAAAGCATGGGAAACAATATAAGGATATTGGGAAAACAACCATTGCCACTGTAGATGGGCAATTTTGCCATATTCATTGCACTCCATTTGGCTATTTACCACCTTTCCAAAGCAGCAAATTCGATCTTTTACGCAAATAGTGATAAAATAAAGTGCATTTTGGCTGTAATTATAACCGGCCATCCGGTTGCGTTTTCGGTTTTTAAACATGATGCGTGGATTAAAACGTAGATTAAAAATTCGGACACAAAATTACGGGGTTGTTTGTAATTTGTCAAGTAGGGACAGGTCGTGACCTGTCGAAAATACGGCCGGGTCGCAACACTGCATCGCGCGCGTAGGGACAGGTCGCGCGTAGGGACAGGTCGCGACCTGTCCCTACAACCCCAATCCAATCCGCACAAACACCCGCAACAACGGCCGTAAATACCAATCATTATCGCGGGGCAACTTCTCCGATTCCGCAACCGGAGCGACATAAGGCCCGCTCAAGCCTCGTTGCACGCCCCAATAATCGGTATGTTCACGCACCACAGCAAGTCCAAAATTATATCCATACTCCAAACAAAACCGGGTACCCATTAAAAAGGAAATTTGGTAACGCAGCCCCAACTGCATTTTTCGATGGGAAAGCAACAAATTATAATCATCCACACTGGTACCCGGTGGCGGCGCTTTCTGGTAAAAGGTTCTGTTTTTAAACTGTTTATACACGGTTTCAAACTGAAGGCCGCGCAATTTTGCCCGTCCACCAGGATAACTTTTTTTGATCCATTTATACGTGGCCTGCAAACGCCCGCCATAATGCATCATCTCCGGCGAGCCAAAATTGTCGGAAAAAACCTTATGAAGCCCCTTGTTCGGGTGAATATAACCCAAAGTCAGTTCAGCCCGGTGGTAAAAATCAACTTGCTTTTCGTAAGAAATATTCACACTATTGACAAACAGCGGAAAGATATCCAGCCGAAGCACAGTGCGGGGGAGTTGATAATCACGTAATTGGGCATGGGCTGTATTCGAAAAACAGCAGGCCGCTCCAACGAAAAGTATTAAAATAAAATGAGCGCATTTCATAGTCATAAAGATGCGTTTTATTTGGCATCTTCCCGCAACGCACGACGTAATATTTTTCCTACGTTGGTTTTGGGCAACTCCGTACGGAACTCTACTTGCTTAGGTACCTTGTAACCGGTCATGTTTTCCCGACAGTGCGCAATGACCTCTTCCACCGTAAGCGATGGATCGCGTTTCACAATAAACACCTTCACAACCTCCCCGGATTTTTCATCGGGCACGCCCAAAGCCGCCGATTCGAGCACTTTGGGGTGCATCGCAAGCACATCCTCTACTTCATTGGGATACACATTAAAGCCCGATACCAAAATCATGTCTTTTTTGCGGTCCACAATTTGGAAAAAGCCATCCGGGTGCATAAAACCAATGTCGCCTGTGGAGAGCCAGCCGTCTTTGAGTACTTCTTCGGTTGCGTCCGGACGTTGCCAGTAGCCTTTCATGATTTGTGGGCCAAATGCTTGTATTTCGCCCGGATTTTCAGCACCGGGAGGCAAAAGATTCCCTTTTTCGTCGGCAATGCGCAAATTCGTAGAAGGAACCGGCATCCCGATGGTACCAAGGCGCATGCTGCTGTCTACCGGATTGACGGTGAGCACCGGACTAGATTCAGTCATGCCATACCCTTCCGTAAGCGCACAGCCGGTTACTTTTTGCCAGCGTTCGGCCACCGCGCGTTGCACCGCCATACCGCCGCCCACGGCTGCTTTTAAGTTGCTAAAATCGAGCGAGGCAAAATCCGGGTTGTTCAACAAGGCATTAAACAAGGTATTTACCCCGGTTACAATATTGGGGCGGTGGGTACGCCATTCTTTGATCAATCCTGGAATATCGCGGGCATTGACAATCAATATATTACGACCGCCTACACTCATAAAAGCAAGGCAATTGACGGTAAATGCAAAAATATGGTACAAAGGCAGCGGACAAAGCGCCACCACCCCGTTTGCGTCGAGTACCGGATGCAACCAGGCCCGTATTTGCATCATATTGGCAATCAAATTCCGGTTGGTGAGCATCGCACCTTTTGAAACACCGGTGGTGCCACCTGTATATTGGAGCACAATGGTGTCGTCTGGGCCCGCTTGAAAAGGTTTGACCGTAAATTTCCGACCCTGGCGCAAGGCTTCTTTGAAGCGCACAGTATTGGGCAAGCTGTATTTAGGCACCATCTTGCGGATATTCCGCACTACAAAGTTGACAATCAAGCCTTTAAGACCCAGCATTTCACCTACGCTGGTCAAAATCACCGTTTTTATCTCGGTTTCAGCAATAATCGTTTGCAGGTTGGCGGCAAAGTTCTCTGCAATAATAATGGCCTTTGCCCCCGAGTCGATAAACTGGTGCTTCATCTCCCGCGGCGTGTACAACGGATTGGTATTCACCAAAATAAGGCCTGCACGCAAGCAACCAAACAGGGCAATCGGATATTGCAACATATTCGGCATCATCAGCGCTACCCGGTCGCCCGGCTCTAATCCACGCGATTGCAGGTAAGCGGCAAACTGGGTACTCAAGCGGTCCACCTCGCCAAAAGTCATGCTTTTACCCATGAAAATAAAGGCCGTTTGGTCGGCATACTTTTCCAGCGACTCATTGATCATGTCAATAAGCAAGGGATATTGCGAAGGATCAATATTGGCCGGTACACCAGCGGGATAGATCTGAAGCCAGGGCTTTTCCATGTTTGTCGTTTGCTAGGTTGATTGAAGCTGCTAAGTTTTTAGAAAAATATGACAAATCCGAAATCTTCTGCTAAAGATTTTAATTTTTCGGAATTTTTAGTAAAAAAACGGGTTCCAGACTGCGTTCCCGTGTGGCCGGATTCAAAAATGCCGGTTTTAACAGCGCTACCTGAAAATGCTGAAAAACATAAACCTGTTCGTACGGAACCTGATGTGCATCCAGCTCGGACTTCCCTTCAATGTTTGTATAAACATAAATGCCTGTACGCTCCTGCGCGCGCGCAATGATTTCCTGCGTACTGTCCATCTTTTCTAACAAAGCGCCATTGTAAAAATCAAGCGCATGCCCATGTCTGCGGAAAAATGTCATTTTATCTTTGGGCAAATGGTCGGCTTTTGCCTGCAACATCACGCTGGAAGTGCTTTGAAAAGGCAATAATTGAGGGTAAAAGTAAAAATTAAGCATACCCAGCACCAATACCATCGCGCCGACATTACGTTGTACCAGCACATGCGCATCCGGCCAGGGATTTTGTTTGATCCGTACCAGCAGCCACCCCGTACCCACCAACAGCGTTCCCCAAACGAGGATCTGTGTCGTTGGAAATACAAAGGCTGGTATCAGTACGATTCCGCTCCATAAAACGCTCATCACAAAATACTGAACCCCCATCAAGCGTTTGATAATCAACGGTTTACTTTGATTTAGCAGGCGCGCAACCAACACCGCCGCCCAGGGAAGGGTGACGAATATATAATGCGGCAACTTGTACTTCGATTGCGAAAGCGCTAAAAATGTAAGTAAAAATGCGCCCAAAGAATAGGCTTCATCGTCCCAACCCATGCGCCCTTTTGCTACCCAAATTTGCTTCAAACGCTGCCAAAGGCCAACAATCAACAACAAAGGCCAGGGTAAAAAAGCCCAGAGGTATACATGGATAAAATAGTAACTCGGCGTATTGTTTTTCCACGTATTCTCCCCGGTAATACGTCCAAAACTCTGCTCCCAAAAGAAAAAATACAAGCCCGAAACGCCCGTACGGTCATTGATGGTCTTTTCCGGATGCACATCAAATTGCTGGTAAAGCCCCCAACACATTGGCGCAAGTACCAAAGCCACCACGCCCAAACCCAACAACCAGCGCGGATGAAACAAGTCCCGCCAATTGCGTTGCAACAACAGTTGGGTACCTACTGCAAAACCAGGCATCACTAGCCCAATCGGCCCTTTCGCCAGCATGGCCAATCCCGCAAAAACAAAGGCGCCCACAAAATTCAACCACTTTTTTTCTTTTAAATAGGCCGCAAACTGCCAAATAGAGCAAGTCGTCATGCCCAAAAGCAAGGTATCCGTGCGCACATCATTGCAAAGCAGCACAAATCCGACTGAGGAGGCTAATATAAAGGCCGCATTGCGTGCCAACGACGCCGGGTAATACAACAAACAAAAACGATAGGTCGCGTATACGCCCGCGAGGGCCGCCAGCAAGGACGGTAATTTATAGGCCCAGTCCGACAAGCCAAACAGCAAAAAGGAAAAGGCCCCGCTCCAAAAAAGCAACGGAGGCTTGTCTAAATAGTCGCCTCCACGGTGTTGCACCTGCAACCAGGAACCACCTTGCAGCATTTCCATCGAAATAGATGCATACTGGGAGGCATCCACATCCATTACGTGGAGAAACAACCCACGCAAAAGGACAATCAGTAAACCCAATCCCAACCACAACCAGGGGTTGCGTATGGTAATTTCGCCTTGTTTCATGGCCGCAAAGATGCAAAGGTTATGGGGGAATTAAACTTCTTAAAAAAACTTGCCCAAACTTAAAGTAAAATTGCAGTCGATTCGTCTTCCTTAAAAAACAAGGAGTATGGCGCCGACCATGACAGAACAACCAAAGTTAAATGTAGTGCAGGTAGTACGCGCATATGGCAAACGTTTGTTTGGCTTTATTCGCAACCGGGTGCGCAGCGATGCGGATGCCGAGGATATCCTGCAAGACGTTTGGTACCAACTCAGCAATGTCGTCGATACCGAACCCATCGAGCAATTGAGTGGCTGGTTGTTCAAAGTAGCACGCAATAAAGTAACCGACCGATACCGCAAACGCAGCACCGAACCCCTCGAAGATTACACGACCACCGATGAAGACGGCGAACTGCATTTCCGGGATTTGATGCTGATTGATGAAAACACCCCGGAAACCGAACATTTACGCGCGGTTTTTTGGGATGCATTGTTTGCTGCCTTGGACGAACTACCTCAAAATCAAAAAGATGTATTCGTATGGAACGAACTGGAAGATGAAACTTTTCAACAAATTTCGGATCGTACCGGTGAAAACATCAAAACCTTGATTTCCCGAAAACGGTACGCGGTGCAACATTTGCGCACACGCCTCGAAACCCTGTACGGGGAATTATTAGATTATTAATGGATTCAAAAGAATCAACCACGCACAATTCAAATCAAACGATGCGCTACAACAACCGTTCCCGCTACTTCCTGATTCCAATTGCCATCATCGGCTTTGCTTTTTTGGCCGGATTGGCCGTTATGCTGCTCTGGAACGCTATTTTACCCGATATAGCAAACGTTCGCCCACTCAATTTCTGGCAAGCCCTGGGCTTATTGGCCCTTTGTCGACTGTTGTTTGGCGGATTTCGCGGCGGTCCCGGTCGCCCACGCGGACCCATGCGCAAGCAATGGCGCGAAAAATGGATGCACATGAATGAGGAAGAACGCGCGCAATTTCGGGAGCAATGGAAACGGCGTTGTGCGAAAGATTAAAAAAAGTCGAAAAATTTTAAAGTAAAAATCCCGCTCCTTCGTCTTCCTTTATATAGCCGCCAATCATCCCGCGGCCCATTATTTCACCACAAACAGGATTAAATCATGCGTCCTTTCAAGTTTTTGCTCTTGCTGCTCTTCGGAGCGGCCGTGCTCATCACGTTCCTGAAGCTCGTATTCTTCGCCTTTTTTATCGCGTTGTTTGGCGGCGCAGCCTTTTTAATGTTCCGCTTGTTCGGTGGTCGCCGCAGATGGCGCCAATATCAGGCTGAATTTGCCTCATACCGCAATTTCGATGGCGTAGAATCCTTAAACGGTCGTCCGCGCCCTTATGCGGAACCGATTCGCCCCAATTACCGCGCACCTTTTAGCGACAACCCGTTTGCCCGCAAAATTGAGGTGCAATAAACCTCAATCCTCTTAAAACCTTCTTTTCAATCACCATTCAATCATTTTTTTATGCATTATGCACATGAAGGACGTTCCGCGTATGCGGGATGTCAGGGCCGCCGCATGGGCGGACATTACGGCCGATTTGGCCAACCAAACGCAACGGGCGTTCCCGTCAATATCCGCGAAACAGACGAACAGTACGAATTGCACGTGCTGGCGCCTGCCCGCAACAAATCAGATTTTCAAATTTCGGTAGAAAACCGCGTGTTGATCATCGCTTATCAGGAACCAACCCGCAACGAGGAACCGAAAGATTACTGGGTGCGCAACGAATTCCGCCGCCGATCTTTCGAGCGCCGCTTTGAATTGAACGAAGGCATCGATAGTGATAACATCACCGCCCAATACAACGATGGCGTGCTGGTGGTGACTTTGCCCAAATTGCCGGGATTTGTAGCGCCAAAACAGGAGATTTCGGTCGCTTAACCTGCTAAACAACATAAAAAGGGCCGTTGGCGATGCATTTCATCGTCGACGGCCTCTTTTTATTTTAGGATAAAACAGTCTTTTTGGTTCCTTTTATCCCGAACCAAATCAAGCTAGTTTTTTT
>Ga0247835_1000158_pt1 | contig 90973 bp, 70 predicted proteins | sample LaCtaG_3_FD_189912 | JGI IMG/M metagenome (GOLD analysis project Ga0247835, IMG submission 189912) | Freshwater microbial communities from meromictic Lake La Cruz, Castile-La Mancha, Spain - LaCruzMarch2015_13.5m | ecosystem: Environmental > Aquatic > Freshwater > Lake | place: Spain: Castile-La...
ATCGAAAACTTCGATCCGATGGGCGTGCACACGGGCGACTCGATCACCGTTGCCCCGGCTCAAACGCTGACGGACAAAGAATACCAAAGAATGCGAGATTCAAGTCTTGCCATCATTCGCGAAATCGGTGTCGAAACCGGTGGCTCCAATATCCAGTTCGCCGTCCATCCCGACAACGGTCGAATGATCGTCATCGAAATGAACCCGCGCGTTAGCCGCTCAAGCGCACTGGCGAGCAAAGCCACGGGATTCCCGATCGCCAAGATCGCAGCCAAACTTGCGGTAGGATTCCGACTATCGGAATTGCAAAACGATATTACCAAAAAAACACAAGCCTGCTTTGAACCAACCATCGACTACGTGGTCACCAAGATACCGCGATTCGCATTCGAAAAGTTCCCGGAAGCCGATTCAACTCTGACCACTCAAATGAAGAGCGTCGGCGAAACAATGGCGATAGGGCGGACATTCAAAGAGTCCTTTCAAAAAGCCTTGCGAGGCCTTGAAGTCGGTGCGTTTGGCTTTGGCTCGGACAGCAAAGATCTCTGGTACACCGATCGACGGCCAGACGAGGAAGAGATTCGCAACAAGCTCTCGCGACCTAATGCAGAACGGGTATGGTACATCCGATATGCCATGCTGAGCGGGATGAGCATCGACGAGATCTATTCCATCACGCGCATCGACGAATGGTTTCTCGATCAATTGCACGAGTTGGTCGAGATGGAAAACTACCTGCGCGGTATTGGCTCCTTGGCTGCGATCGACGCGGCCACGATTCGGCAAGCAAAACAAGCTGGATTTTCGGATCGGCAACTCGCCACTCTGCTCAATAGCGACGATGGGGAGATCCGCGAATGGCGCAAGGCTCGCGGCATCATCGCGATCTATAAATCCGTTGACACCTGCGCGGCGGAATTCGAAGCCTACACGCCTTACTATTACAGCTCCTACGAATCCGAGAGCGAGGTGCCTCCCAAAGGTGAAAAAAAGCGGGTCATGATTCTCGGTGGTGGCCCCAATCGAATCGGCCAGGGTATCGAGTTTGATTATTGCTGCTGTCATGCAAGTTATGCGCTTCGCGAACTCGGCATCGAATCGATCATGGTGAATAGCAACCCAGAGACCGTCAGCACCGACTACGATACGAGCGATCTGCTCTTCTTCGAACCCCTTACGACCGAAGACGTTCTCAACATCGTCGACGCCGTGCAGCCAGATGGGGTTATCGTTCAGTTTGGTGGTCAAACACCGCTCAACTTAGCGAGGGCTCTTGCCAACGAAGGTGTTCCGATCATTGGAACGAGTGTCGATACGATCGAGGATGCAGAAGACCGCGAGAAGTTTCAAATACTACTCAATGAACTGAAGATCAAGCAACCCGCCAACGGAATCGCCCGGACGCTCTCGCAAGCCAGATCCGAGGTTCAGAAGATCGGCTATCCATGTTTGGTTCGCCCGAGCTTTGTTCTTGGTGGACGCGCGATGGAGATCTGCTACGACAATTCGCAATTCGAGCGATACGTAGCGGAAGCGTTTGTGGTCGCTCAGGGCCAACCGGTATTGATTGATCGATTTCTTGAGGATGCGACCGAGGTCGACGTGGATGCTGTCTCCGATGGTGATGATGTGGTCATCATGGGGATTATGGAGCACATTGAAGAAGCGGGCGTACACTCCGGTGATTCGGCATGCGTGATCCCTTCTTTCTCGCTCAGCCCTGAAGTGCTTGCTGAAATCCGGCAAGCGACCGAAGCGATGGCTAGACGTCTGAAAGTGGTTGGCCTGATGAATGTTCAGTTTGCCATCAAAGAAGAAGATGGCAAGTCCGTTGTTTATGTTTTGGAAGTGAATCCGCGTGCTAGCCGGACCGTTCCGTTCGTTGCGAAAGCCACCGGGACTGCTGTCGCGAATATCGCGGCCAAGGTGATGGTTGGCAAGAAACTAAAGGAATTGGGAATCACCAGCGAGCCGATCCCTCGAAGCGTTTCGGTTAAAGAATCGGTGTTTCCGTTTCGCAAGTTCGCCGGAGTCGACATTGTGCTTGGTCCCGAGATGCGCAGCACAGGCGAAGTCATGGGCGTGAGCGATGAGTTTCCAGTCGCTTTCAACAAGAGCCAGATTGCAGCCGGAGTTGTCTTGCCAAGTTCCGGCAATGTTTTCTTGAGTATCGCATTGCGACACCGGGCAGGGATTACGGATATGGCGAAGCAGCTGCATGAAATGGGTTACAAATTGCTTGCAACCTCCGGAACAGCTTTCGAGTTGGAGCGTGCCAACATTCCTGTGGTTCGAGTCAAGAAGTTAGCCGAGGGGAACCCGAACTTGATCGACTACTTGAAAAACGATGAGGTTTCCTTGATCATCAACACGCCGAATGGCAAAGGGGCTCGAACCGACGAGGGACGCATTCGCGCTGCGGCGGTCCAGTTTGGGGTCCCGTGTATCACCACCGTCGCAGCAGGCAGGATGGCGGTGGAAGCCATGTCGGTAATGCGAACGACTTCCATGACGGTGATGTCGCTGCAAGAACGATTTGCGAATTGATCGTTGGAACCAACTTCGTCAAGTTGGCAGTTGGGGTTTATTCGAATACAGTAAATGGCTTCGACTAAAAAAGGGAGTCAAAGATGTCCGATGTCCAACTACCAAGTGAAATCCTGAAGCTGTCGGTCGATGACCGAATGGAATTGGTTACCAAGATCTGGGAAAGCATAGCCGAAGACGGCGCGACGCGGCCACTAAGTGATGCGCATGCACATATTCTCGATCAACGTCTCTGCCAAGCTCGATCTGCGTGACATTACAGAAAGATGGGTGCACTCAATCACTTGGGTGTGACAAGGTGTGACAAGATAGCCAGGACTTAGAACCACGCGCATTGTCTTTCCCCCCTTCTCCTCCTGTAATCAGGAGGAGAAGGGGTCGGGGGATGAGGAGGTTTAATCACTGAGATGGGATGGCTAGAACCTCAAGATTTTTCAAAACACCTTTGCAGGGCAATGACGCCCGCCGAGAATCGTTCCAGCCAAGTTCTGGTAATGGAACTGTTTCCACGGCGAATCTCCGACTCGTCAGCGATCCGGTCAGCCACGTAGTCGCCCCTATTGTAGAACGATTGTCCCAATCGTTTATCTGAAGTGAAGTTTGTACCTGCTTCGGAAACAGTTGAGGACAACTGTTCTACACTGAACACATCGTGAGCCAAGCGCGACTGGTCGACAGCAGTGTACCAGCGCAATTGGGTCGGCTACGAGAGATCGGCTTGGTCGAAGAGACGCCTTTGTTTCCAAGCAAGAAGATGGGCTATCAAATTGCCGAACGATTCTTCAACATTTGGTACCTGATGCGATTTGCCAGCCGTCGACAACGGGCAAGTTTAGCTTGTCTTACGCGGTTCCTCGAGGAGTTTCACACTCCTGCAGAACGAACTCGCAGCGCCCATCCGAGCGATGATGTTTCGCAGCACAACCTTGCATTCCTGCTTCGAGACCATCGACACGAACATGCAGAAGCGAAATCTATTCTCCGAGAACTTCGGCAGCCCGACGAGTGGCGAGACACCCAAGCTTTGCATGAGGCGTTGTTTGCAGCTTACGAAGATGATTGGCCGCAAATTTCAAAGTCGATGAAAGAAGCGTTGGCTTTGATCGAAGGACGGCTTCCGTCCAACACACGCGACGATTGGTTCCGTGCGTCGGCGGTACTGTTGCATTTGGGCTTTGGCGAACGATTGGTTGGTTTGCTGAAAGAGTGCGGCGCGGACGTGACTTTCATGCCCTGGTTCGCTGCCGTGCAAGCTCACACGCTTGGTGACAAACGACATTTGGTCAATATCCCACTCGAAGCTCGTCCAGCCGCCGAACAGATCTTTGACCAGATCGACCAACGACGCCAACAACTGCCTCCGCCTCGTAAGTAATTCGCACTTTCTTCGGATCTACGAAATCAAGTCTTTGATAACGGTGCCACCGAACTGGCTGAGTTGCTTGAAGCGGCCGGCATGATAAAAGGTAAGCTTGTTGTCGTCGAGGCCGAGAAGTCGCAGCAGCGTAACGTGGAAATCGCGGATGTGGGCTTTGCCTTCAACTGCGGCCATTCCAAGTTCATCGGTGGCACCAATCGTGTGACCAGCGTTGCAGCCGCCACCGGCCAGCCAAATTGTCATTGCGTTTGGGTTATGATCGCGACCGTAGGCCGTGCCGCCGCGCACTCCGTTGTCAGGCGTGCGGCCAAACTCGCCGCACCAGACGATGAGCGTGCTTTCGAGCAAACCGCGATGCTTGAGATCCGTAATGAGCGCGGCGATGGGTTGATCGACGCCGCGCACGAGATTGCCGTGGGCGCGCTCGATGTAGTCATGACTATCCCATGAGCCGTTGTAAAGCTGCACGAAGCGCACTCCCTTCTCAACCAGTTTGCGTGCCAACAAACATTTGCGCCCAAAAGAATCGGTCGCGTCATTGCCGATACCGTAGAGTTCCTTTGTCTTCGCATCTTCCTTCGAGATGTCGAGCGTCTCTGGCACTTGCATTTGCATTCGAAACGCCAGTTCATAATTGTCCATGCGTGCGGCGAGTTCATCGTGGCCGGGATGCTTAGCTGCATGCTCGGCGTTTAGTTTCGCGATCAGGTCGAGGTTCTTGCGTTGACGGGCAGTGGTTACTCCGGAGGGCGGTGTGAGATCGAGAATGGGCGAACCTTTCGCTCGGAGCGGCGTACCTTGGAATTTCGCGGGCAAGTAGCCGTTGCTCCAGTTTGCTGCACCTCCTTGCGGATAGCTGACTTCGGGCAGCACAATGAAACCAGGCAAGTCCTGATTGATTGAGCCGAGGCCGTAGTTGACCCATGCGCCGATGCCTGGATCACCGCCGAAGCGGTTGCCGCAATTCATCTGATACATGGCGGTTGGATGATTGACGCTGTCCACCGTGCAACCACGAAAGAAACAGATGTCATCAGCGACTTTCGCAAGATGCGTCCAGTTCTCTGCCATGTCCGCGCCGCTTTGCCCTGCCTTGATGAACTTGAACGGGCTTTGCACATAGTAGCGTTTGCCACCCTGCATGGCAGATATCTGCTTTCCTTCTCGAACGAACTCCTTGAGATGCATCTTCTCTAACATCGGCTTCGGATCGAACGTGTCGATGTGCGACGGGCCACCTTCCATCATCAGAAAGATAACGTTTTTCGCTTTCGCGAGGGAAGGTTGAAGGGGGAGGGCCGAAGGCAGAGTGTCGTCGGCATTCAATATTGAGCTAAATGCGATCGTACCAAGTATCGAACCCATACCAATGAGTGCATCCCGTCGCTGTAAATATTCATTTTTCATAGCGTTCATCCCTCTTCCTTCTTCAATAGACATAGGCAAACTCGTTCGAGTTTAGGAGTGCTAGGCAGACATCGGCGAATGCGCGAGTGTGCGCGGGGACATCGGCGGGCTGGAGATCGGGTACGAAATCGGCATAGGCGTGTAGTTTCTCGTTGAAAGAAAACTTCTCGCCAGTGTTTTCTTCAATGGCGTCGCGACGCACTTCGATCGGCGGCTTTTGAGCAGCCGGTACTTCCTCCCCGAGGTGTGCTTCGATGGCGCGCCAGTGAGCGATGCAGTTTTGTAGTTCGTCCGCATTGGGCGGACGGGAGAAGGTGAGCATAAAGAGCCGCGTTAGGGCCTCTTCATCACTTCGCGTTTCCTTTACGGCGCGATTGGCGAGGGCGAGCGCTCGGGACTGCGTGCTCTGGCCATTAAACAAACTGAAGACTTGCGGCGTGACAGTGGAGGCCTCGCGGCGCTCGCAGGAAAAATCGGGCGCTGGTGCGTTGAAGACTTCCTGCAAAGGATCCGGCAGCCCTCGAATCTTCAACGCATAGAGCGAACGACGATGACGCTGCTGTGGCAACGGATTCGGTGTCCAGGCAGCAGCGAAGGTGCCCATGACCTGGCGCGGTTGCAGAGCAGCTTCCAGATTGATCTCGGGGCGATTAGGAATACCGCCTAGCACGGGATTGAGTTCACCTGTGACAATGAGCATGGCATCGCGCAATTCCTCAGCGGTAAGTCGACGCGGTTTGAAGGCAGTGTAGCTTGTGCCGGTTGGATCTTTTTCGGAAAGCGTTTTCAAATCGGGATGTGTGGCGCTGCGCCGATAAGCCTCGGAGTTCATGATGATCCGGTGCATGGCCTTGAAGCTCCAGCCTTTCTCGACAAAAGTCGCCGCCAGCCAGTCGAGCAGTTCGGGATGAGTAGGTTTCTTACCAGTGCTGCCAAAGTTGTTCGGATTGCCAGCGATCGGCTGATCGAAATGCCAGAGCCAAATGCGGTTCGCGATGGCGCGAGTTGTAAGTGGATTCTCTGCGTTGGCAACCCAATCAGCGAATGCTTTTCGACGGCCTTCGATGGCGTCGGTGATCGGTGACTTCTGTGCGGCAGCAAGCACACTTAGCACGCCGGGCTTGACCTTCTCACCCGAGCCAAACGGGTCGCCGCCGGGGAGTACGCAGGTCTCCTCCAACTCACCCGTGGTCATCCGGTCGGCTGGCATGCGCAGCGGTGTAAAGATGGTTTTGTATTGCCGCGTGCGGCCCCCATACACGGCGATCGCGTAGGGTTCGTATCGGTCGAGTTCCCACCGGAGGCGTTCGAGTCCTTTGCGGGCGACCCTTTCCAGTCCGAACTGTTCGGGCGTGAAGCCGACAAATTTTGGCGGAAAGTCACTTTCCAGCACGCCGGCCTTGGTGAGGGCATTACGTGCTACTGAAAAGAGGTCCGAATACACCCCAAGCCTCTTTGCGGGTCCTTGATTCGGCGTGGAAGGATTGCTCGCGGCTTCGACAGCGGTGTTCCACTTGGCCGGGTCCCTGGCGTTGTCCTTGAACCAACGCTGCGCGTTCTCCAGCAGCACGGAGTCCAACTTGGACAGCATGGCCTCATGTTCCGCCAGGGTCTTTTCCAGATAGGTACGCTCCTCGAAGCCGTTCGTGTTTTCCATCGGCAGGAAGGGCGCGGCACGTTCCGAGAGCTGTGTTGTCGCAAAGACGGCCTGGATCGAGTAATAGTCGCGCGTCGGCACCGGATCGAACTTGTGATCGTGGCAGCGAGCGCATTGCAGCGAGTGGGCCAGGAACGTCTCACCGGCGCTGTTGACGACATCGTCGAGGAAACGCTGGCGCGCGATCTTCTCGACCTCCATGCCGGTCAGCTCCCAGGGTCCCATACGCAGGAAACCGGTGGCGATGATCAACTCCGAAGGGTGGACCATGGACGGAGGAAGGTCGAAGGAGGAAGTCGGAATCAAATCCTCTGTGCTTCCACCTTCGAGTTTCCTCCTTCCGCCTTTTCCCTCCAGCTTTTCCTCCATTTCGTCGCCGGCGATCTGCTCTTGGATGAACTGGTCGTAAGGCTTGTCGCTGTTGAAGGCACGAACCACGTAATCGCGATAGCGCCAGGCATTCCCTCGCTCGTAGTCGTTCGAGAAACCGGACGAATCCGCGTAGCGCGTCACATCAAGCCAATGTTGCGCCATGCGCTCGCCGTAGTGCGGGGAGACGAGCAAACGCTCGACAACATCGGCAAAGGCTTCACCATCCGGCCGCGAGTCCTTCACGAACGCTTCCACATGTTCCGGCTTCGGCGGCAGGCCGATGAGGTCAAAAGTCGCGCGTCGAATCAGCGTTACGCGGTCGGCTGCGGGTGCTACGGTGAGTCCGTCTGGCATCTTCGCCGCAATGAAGGCATCGATCGGATTGCCTTGGCTTGCGGGCGGCGTCGGCTTCTTGACCGGCTGATACGCCCACAGCCCTTCGGGTTTGTATTTCCTGTTCGTCCACTCGGGCGAGAGACCGCCGGATGTCTCCATTACGATTCCATCTTCAAGCGACCACTTCTCTTCATTCGCCTTCGCAATCTCCTGCATGCGAGCTTTATCCGGCCACGACGCGCCACCGGCGATCCAGTCCTGGATCCAAGAGATTTGCTCTGCATATAGCTTGTCCGCTTCCTTGGGCGGCATTGGCGACCAGTCAGCATGTTGCCGTGTGACGGCGTGATACAGAGGGCTCTCTTCTGGCTTGCCAGCGATCAAACCCGGAGTTTCACTGTCGCCGCCTTTCAACATAGTGGCAAGTGTCCGCATATCGAAGCCGCCCTTCATCTCAGCCTCGTCATTGCCATGACAAGCCAGACACTTTTCATGGAAGAGGGGCGTTATGCGACGCACGAACAATTGTTCGGCATCATCACAGCGCGCCTGGGCTGGCAAGACGGCAGCGATGCAAAAGAGGGTTAGTTGCGTAACTTTCATGATGGTCTCGAGAGTTTCTTCCATTGGGCTTTCCTTCTTCAAACATCGCATGAATCTCAGTCGCAACAAGCGCTCCATTGTATATCAAGAACTCGTCAATCGCCCCGTTTAGCGTTCGGATAGGAAAGTCGCGCAGCGTGATTTCGAAATCGCGTACGAGTTCTTCGCCGGTGCGGTTCCTTATTTCCATAAGGGATCGATTTGTTCCGTGTTCCATTTATCCCACAGCGCTGACATTTGCTGCACGCGGGCGGGTTCCTGGCTGGCGAGATTTTTGGTCTCGCTGATGTCATGCGTGAGATCGTAGAGTTGCCAAACCTTGCCATCGCGAATGAGTTTCCAGTCGCCGCGACGCAGGGCGTTCTTTTTGCCAACGCGCCAATACAAAGGGCGTTCAGGTAGTTGCGTGGTCTTTCCCGTTAGCAGAGGCATGAGGTTAATGCCGTCCATGGTGGCTTCGGCTTTAGTCGAAGGCTCTGGAGCTAAAGCACCAGCCATTTTCAACGCTGTCGCGGTGGCGTCCATTGAAGCGATGGGGGCATCCACAACCTGACCTTCCCTGATGTGATTCTTCCACGACGCGATGAAGGGCACGCGGATGCCGCCTTCCCATAGATCGCCTTTGCCTCCGCGCAGGGGTGAGTTGCTAGAGGTGAGCTCTTTGGTGGGGCCGCCGTTGTCGCTGAGGAAGACGATGAGCGTGTTCTCTTCGATGTTGCTGTCACGGATTTGAGCGAGCACCTTACCCACACTGTCATCGAGATGCGCGAGCATGGCGGCGAAGATGCGGCGATGAATGTCTTCGATGGACGCGAACTTCTTCATGTAGTCGTCCGATGCCTGCATAGGGCTGTGGACGGAGTTGTAGGCGAGACAAAGGAAGAACGGTTGCGAGGAATGCCTTTCGATGAAGTCGCAGGCTTCGCGCGCAAAGGCATCCGTGAGGTTCGCCTTTTCATCCACGGGCTGACTGCTGCGCAGCAACGGATTGTCGGTGTCGTATTCGGGCTCGTTGGTGTTGAGGTGGGTGCTCCATACGATACGGTTATCGGGTGATGTCCACCGGCCCTGACCGCCATTGGGCAGGGTCTTGCGACGCAGCCAAGTCGTCATGCCCTGCCACGGCGGCGGCACATAGAAATGCCCCTCGTGCAGAAAGCCGAAGAACTCATCAAAGCCTCGCCGCTGCGGATGAAACTCCGCCGTGCCGCCGAGATGCCACTTTCCCACCAATCCCGTCGCATAGCCCAAGTCACGCAGACGATCTGCGATTGTCTTCTCCGCAATTGGCAAGCCAATGCCCGGCGCAGCGTTCTTCGCGCCAATAGGATTGAACTCAAAACCGAACCGCGTCTGAAAACGACCGGTCATCAGCGCCGCACGCGAGGCCGCACAAAACGGCGCGGTGACATACCCGTTCGTGAAACGCGCTCCGCCTGCTGCCAAAGCATCGATGTGTGGCGTGGGAATGTCAGATCCACCGTAACAACCGAGTTCGCCGTAGCCAAGGTCGTCGACGACAATGTAAACCACGTTAGGCCTTGTTGACCCGTCGGAAGCGTGCAGAGCAGTCAGTGGCGCGAGCAACAGGGCGGTGAGGAGTGTGAGGGTATGTTTCATTAGTCCAAGCATTTTATTAAAGGTACATAGACACACTGAAGTCGATCCCTATGAGTTCATCGCACTCTTTGATAATTTCGGCCAGTGTTCAGAGATAACTCGAATATAGGGTTCCGTCATTCCCGCGCAGTAAGCTAGTCTACGGCGGGCCGGATGAATCAACAATACAACTAGAATATACGGTTCAGTCATTCCCGCGCAGTAAGCTAGTCGACGGCTGGCCGGATGAATCAACAATACAACTCGAATATACGGTTCCGTCATTCCCGCGCAGGCGGGAATCCATACTCACGCACTGGATTCCCGCCTGCGCGGGAATGACGGAGAAACCCGAATTCTTTGTTGGCACAGGGACAAGATTTGGTTTGTACCCAATCGCAACGGTGTCCTGGTCTGCTACCTGTGCAGCAAGGTATCCGCTGCACGACCGGGCGGGGCGAGTCATAAGCACCATCGCCGGAGTCTTGCGAGACGCGAGCAGTGCGGGCGCGATCATCGGCCCCTAGGAAGATCTCAAGCCCGCTGTGGACTATCTCAACAAGTATTTCACGGATAGCCTGACCATCGAGGAGCCTGACCATCGAGGAGCCTAACCATCGAGAGCGTCGCCGCGATGAAGCATCTATCGACCAGCCAATTTCAGCCATCCGCATCATGTAGGCAAAGGGATTGTGGCCGCGTCCGTCGTCCCCTTCAGATACAGGCGTGTCGAGTCTCAGTAAATAGCCATCCACCAGACTCACACCGGTTGGGGTGACCGGAGCGAGTTCTGATCGACAAAACTAGACAGCCAACTGCGGATGTCGCCTAGGCGGCGAGACGGGAGGCCTCGCCGCGTTGAGCTGGCGTCATTTGCCAGACTCAAATCCAGAGGATTTGAGAGCGCCCAGTGCCGAGTCTGTTCTAGTTAGCTTATCTGCACCCCCGAGCCCTCCGCTCAATTTGGTCTTCAGCGATTTGACTCGGTTTACTTTCAAGTCATCGCCATTCCCATCGCCGAGTTCGACCTCGATCTCCCGACAGTTTGAGTCGTCAAAAACAACCGAATCTGTCCCAATTCCGCCTGAGACTACAACGGCAGCTGATCCCCTCACTTTGGACACGACAGCTTTGTCGTCTCCGCTACCCAATTCAATTTTAAAGGGCGTTGCGTTAAGATTCGAGTTCTGAACTTGCAGATTGTCGTTACCCAAGCCCGTACCTATCTTAAAATTCGAAACTGAAACGTTCGTTAAAACGGACGGACTGCCAATTCGAATGACGTCGTCCCCGTCTCCGGTTTCGATCTCGAGAATACTAGCTTTCGCATTCAGCACTTCAACTAAATCATTGCCAAGCCCAGTTTCAATTTTTCCGATCCCGGCGAAAAGTTTATCGACAAAGACAGAGTCATTGCCCGCCCCCGTTTCGATGCTGAAACGCGCTGGTACGCGACTTGCGATACCGCTCCACGACATCGTGTCGTCACCACCTTTCAATTCTGCTTTGAAATCGGACCGAAAGCCAACGAGTGTGACTTTGGCTACGCGGTTTACCATGGTCCCGTTTTTGCCAGTAATCTCAACTTTGCCGCCACCTAGGTCCACCACAGCGATATCATTTGCCTGGCCATCCCCCTCTATTTTGAGACTGCCAACCTTCATGGATGCAAAGACATCCCCTGCCAGGAGTGATCGTCCTTCCAAGCTCTCCAACCGCATCGATCGACTTTTCCTCTTCACCGAACTATCTCCATATCGAGTCAACTAAACAAACAAAATTCTCTACCAGTATAGAGTAGCAATCGATCAAGCCATCCGCCAAAAATCTGTCAGGTTCGCAGATTTTAACAATCAAAAGGATAGTTGCACGCATGCCAATTCCGTCTTGGAAACCATGCTCCAGGGCCTCTTCTCACTGTTTGAGAATTCAACCCAATCCACCAAATGAATGCCGGCAGGCAAATTTCCGTCGCTATATATACGTATTCGCGGCACGGCATAATCGTTGTGATGTTTATTCGTCAAGCTCCGGTATTCTACTTCTGTAAAACAAACGGATTGTCCACGAAAACCGAATACAACCCGAAGAGGTTGTGAAAAAATGTAGGACGCCCTTTTTAGGGCGTCGAAATTGGCCGTTTTTTGCGGTAACGACGGCCTGAAAACACCGTCCTGTGAATAAATTCACAGCCTCGAAGGGATGCCAGCCATGCCAAGGACCGTTGCTTGCATCCCTTCGGGAGTGAGAGTTTCATGAAATTATGCATGATGGAGATCAGCACCGACGGCCTCGCTCACATTCCTAAACCCATCCTTCATGAGCAGGCTGCAAAGCCCTCGGTTGATCTTTGCAATGACGCCGGGGCCTTCATAGATGAGGGCGGTGTAGATTTGCACCAGCGAGGCGCCGAGGCGAAGTTTGCGGTAGGCATCCGCTGCGGTGAAGACACCACCGGTGCCGATGATGATGTGACGCTGGCGATTCATCCGCGTGGCTAGGCCGACGATGCACCGGTTGATCAAGTCTTCGACCGGTTTGCCAGCCACGGCACCGGGAAGCTGCTCCCATGCACTGCGTGGTGTGGTAAGACGCAGGGTGGCAGGTTTGCCGGACGGGAGATTGAAGGAGAAACCGCGTACGAAGTCGAAGGCGTCCACTTCCAAAAGGAGGCGTTCGTGTTCCGCCGCATCATCACGTGGGGCGACTTTCAAAAACACCCGGCAGGTCAGATCGAGCGGTTTCAGTTGCTGCAGCAGGCGGGTGATGTTGCCGGGCTGGGCAAAGAAGTCATTCCCACCGGCAGCATTGGGACAGCTCAGGTTGAGCATAAGATAGTCGGCATGGCGATGCACCATTGAGACGCTGCGCTCGTAGTCGGCGAGAATGGCATCATCACTGCACGCGGGAGCACTGGGGCCAAAGTTGGTTTTAACGATGTTCACTCCGAGCGGCACTCGTGTTCGATACGCTGCCAGCCGGGGCCCGATAGCCTCAACGCCGTCGTTGGGCAGACCATAGTTTACGATGATGGCCCGATCACGCGGCAGCCGGAACAGACGCGGCTGCGGATTTCCCTGCGATGGCTTTGCGGAGATGGAACCGATTTCAGCAAAGGCGAAGCCAAGGTGATCCAACATGCGCAAGGCGCGTGCGCTTTTATCCCAGCCTGCCGCGAGACCGATGGGGTGATCAAACCTCAGCCCCGCGACCTTGCACTGCAATTCCGGTGCGGTGAACTCCAAACAGGCCCGGGTGATCTGCGGCACCCACGGCAGCGCCCCTGCGATGCGACAAAACTCAACCGTCCCGTGATGCGCCGTTTCCGCATCAAGCGTGAAGAGCAATGGACGAATCAGGTTTGTATAAAGCGATATCATCGTGTTGTCATGGTGTTGAAAGTGAAGCGTGAGTGGTCAGAGAGAAAAAGTTTACGGTAGCGATCGCGACCTTTGGCACCTTCGGAGGTCGTCCACTGAAATTTTACGCGAACTTGGAAATGGCTGCCGAGTTATACTGGTGTGATCTGACTTACCATTTCAATTCGATTCCTCCGAGAGCTTCATCAATGCCAACCCTCGATCGTTCCTGGTTTCACTGCATTCTCTATTTCGTGTGGATGTTGGTCGGTGAAGGTCTTCACGGGGGCGAAACGATCGGTTACTGGGAGTTCAGCAAAGGAATGGACAGCTGGACTGTGAACCCACAAATACGCAACCTGCAGCACGGTGCAACTGGAGTGTCGATGGAGTTGCAAGCCCCAGATCCGTTCCTGACGAGTCCACAGATGGCTTGCCCAGCAGGAAAGGTGGTTTGCATTACCGTTCGAATGCTTTCACGAGCTGGCTCTGTAGGGCAAATCTATTTTCGCCAACCCTTTTCGGAAGAACGCAGCCGCACGTTTGTGATTCAGAACGATGGTCAGTGGCATGAGTATCGCGTTTGGCTTCCCACGCTCGCTCCTCGCGCGCGATTCCGACTCGACCCAAGCTTCGATGAGGGCTTGATCGAGTTGGCCTGGATCCGCATCGAAGCGTTTGACGAAATGCCAGGTGAACTTTGGGCACAGCCACGCGAACTGCGCAACAAAAAGTTCATCGGTGGAGGACTCTATACGGTCAATGGCGCTGAGACAGCGATTACTCCGCAATTCATCGTCGAACATCCTGAGTTCAACGCGCGTTATCCTTTCGATGGAATCGTTCTCCCAGCCGTATTGTCGCGCGAGTGGGTTGATTCACTCGGCCTGACGAAACTGGGAATGCCATTGCGACCCGCCTTCTTTCACGAGTTGCTATGGAATACCGTCAAAATCCCCGACGAGGCGGTAGCACACACTCTGGCCGATCTGCAGAGGATGCGTCGCGGCAATCTAACAGATAACTTCCTGATCTTTGGAATGGTGGATGGAGCGCGTGGACTGCATACACCCAACCTGGCGGATGATCACGACTGGGAATCGATTCAGAACAATGCCGCCCTAGCAGCGCGTCTATGTCGACTAGGCAAATTGAAAGGTATTTGGTTGGATACCGAACAGTACGGTCAGTATCGCTGGCGAACGCAATCGGGAACACCTGAGTTCGAATCGGACCGGCCACAGGGTCTTCCTTTTCCGCTGGGTAAAGATGCACCCGAGGTTCTACGCCGCCGTGGCAAGCAATGGATTCAGGCAATCCAAGCCGAGTTTCCCGAAGTCAAAATCATGACGACGTTCGCATGGTCCCCCGATTCCAACAGCTACGGGCCACTGGGCGGAGTCATTCCTTTCCTCGATGGTGTACTGGAGGGAATTCAATCACCTGCTGAGATCATTCATGGACATGAAAACACATTCTATTTTGGTCATGCCCCCGGAACCACGCACACTTATGCAACGAAAGACGGCTTTCCGGGCGACCGAAACCGATACTCGACTGCACGAGCTGAAATTCGAAACTGGCGCTCTCTGAGCAACGACCCAGCCAAGTATGACGCGTTTGTCAAAGTCGGTATGGCCGCATGGGTCGAAGATCACCCATGGAACACGCCTCCGGGATGGCCCAACGGAACCAAGGCATCCTTGTGGTCCAATTTACCGTTAGCACTTGTTGCCAGCGACGAGTATGTTTGGGTTTGGTGCGAACATACCAAGTATGGCCAACCTGATAGAATCGAAGTGAATCCATTTCTCGCTTCGCTAAGTAATCAAACTTGGAACACACCGAAGTCGACCGTATCGACGTTCGACGAGCCGTTCGATTCGGATCCGCTAGCCCGCGGTTGGTACTTCGACTTTGACATGTTAAGCATCGGTCGCAAGGCAGCTCCCGAGGATGAAGCGGCCATCATGGATCCGTCGACCGTTCCCTACGGTTGGGATAAACGGACGAAGTGCCTGAAGATTGCGGGTGAGAGCTCAAGGAAGCTGATCCATCAACGCCGTCGTTACGTACGCGCCGTCGATCCAACGGACACGTGTAAAGCCTTCACCTTCGCAGTGGACTTCCACATCCAATCCTTCGGCGACAACCAACGAAACCCCATGATCATCGGCTTTTTTCAAAGTGATTTACCCTTAGACGAACACTCATTCGCTCTTCGAATTTCAAGTCCAGAGAAGGTGGAGCTGGTGCTGGCTGCGCAAGGAAAAGTCCACCGATTCCCTATCGTGCAGCATGACTCCCTACGCCCCGAAACTCCCTATCGATTTGAATTAACTTACAACCCGTCGAAGAAGCAGATTCAAGCCAATCTAATGACTCAGTCCTCGCCTCAACAGCGGTTTACAATCGAAAGTGCCGTCACGGAAGCAATGCTCCCATGGACGCTGGATGAATTGGGGATTGCCATCGACGAACATGGAGAAACTTCCCAGCAAGTCTATCGCTTTCAAATCGATTCCATTCACTTCATTCCCTAAATCCCAGCGTTTACAGCAACAACTATGAAAACAAGAAACTTCGTCAATACTGGGAGAGCCGTCTCTGAAATTGGTCTTGGCTGCTGGCAATTGGGCGCAGACTGGGGGCACGTCAGCGACAACGAGGCACTGTCCATTTTGGAAACGGCTGTCGACCATGGTGTTACGTTTTTCGATACCGCAGACGTTTACGGCGCGGGGCGATCCGAAACGCTGATCGCCAAATTTCTTAGAGGCCGGCAAGAAGAAGTGTTTGTTGCCACAAAAATTGGGCGTCAAAACTACCCTGGCCCGTACACACCCGACACGATGCGTCAACACATCCATGATTGCTGTCGGCGATTGGGCGTCGACGCTTTGGATCTCGTGCAACTCCATTGCATTCCAAAGGGTGTGATGGCGTCAGGCGAGGTGTTTGATTCCCTTCGGACATTCAAGCAGGAAGGATGGATCAAAAACTTTGGTGCCAGTGTCGAGTCGATGGATGAGGCTCTGATGATCCTGGAACAACCGGGCCTGACATCGTTGCAAATCATTTTCAACATTTTCCGTCAGAAGCCGATCCACGACTTATTCGACAAAGCGATGGCCCAAAATGTCGGCATCATTGTGCGACTGCCGTTGGCTAGTGGTCTATTGGCGGGGAAGTTCACGGGAGAAACGAAGTTTGCCAAGGACGATCATCGCAACTACAACGCGGACGGAAACGCGTTCAATGTGGGTGAGACGTTCGCCGGATTGCCACTGGCAAAGGGTGCGGAGTTGGCAGAGCTCATCAGGGCTTTTGTACCCGAAGGCATGACGATGGCGCAGTTCTCGCAGCGTTGGATTCTCGACCACGACGCGGTATCGACCGTCATCACCGGCGCATCGCAACCCTCTCAAGTTTTGGCCAACACCGCAGTATCGGAATTGCCGCGGCTTTCGAAAGAAACACACAGCCAGCTTGCCGCAATCTACGAGAGCTCGATCCAAGAGCATATCCGCGGATTGGTTTGATGGAGTGTAGAGCAGTTGTCCTCAACTGCTTTGGAGTTAGTGCCAAGCCATATTGATCAGACTCAATCGACGGCCAGATCACCGAGGATGTGCCGGGTTTTTATTATTCTGGATGGGGACGCAGGACGTGAACAATTGAGACAATTGTTCGACACTATTTGCATTTGCGAAAATGCTTTTCAGCGTTGCAAAATGAGGTCGCCTTTGCGGCGGGATAGGGATTAACTAGACAGTTTCAAAGCCCTTGCGTTGGTCGCGTTTTAGCCAAGTGTTCGCTTCCTTGTCGTCGATGAACTCTTCCTGGTTTGGCTCCCATTTCAGCGGGCGACCTAAACGCATCGAGATGTTTCCCAGGTGGCACGTTGACACGGTACGATGTGAACCCACGACATCCGAAACCGGCGTTCTGCGCGATTGCACGCAATCGAAAAAATTGCCCATGTGATTGACGATTGCGTCGAGCTTCCCAGCTCGCGGCGGTCGCTCCAGGTTGTCATAGTCGTAGACCTTCCAATCTTCGCGACTCAGCGGATTCGTTTTTAACGCGTCGACGGGTGCTCCGGTGATCTTTCCTCGATTGACGAACAATCGACCAGCATCGCCGGTGAAGAGTATCCCATTGTCGCCGGTGTCACCGACTGTCATCATCACCCCATTGGCATACTTGTAGGTGACGTTGAAATCGATCGCGACGTTGTAGCCGTTGGCGACGGTTGGCATCGTTGCTGCTCCGTTGATTTCGACTGGATACGAATCGATTGCCCACTGTGCGATATCGATGTGGTGAGCTCCCCAGTCGGTCATTTGGCCTCCCGAGTACTCGTACCACCAGCGAAAGGTGTAGTGCGAGCGGGCCTCAATGTAGGGTACATCCGGCGTTTGCCCCTGCCACAAGTTCCAATTGAGATGCGATGGGGGATTACGAGGCACGAACGCACCGCTTGTGACATTCTTGCCAAGCACGACATCTACCTTCTGAAGCTTTCCAATGCGGCCCGATCGGACCATTTCGACGGCGAGCCGAAAGCGATCGTCGCTGCGCTGCCAGGAACCGACTTGCACGACACGTCCGGTTTCTTTCACGACCCTCGTGAGCAGCTTACCCTCATCAATGGTCAGCGTCAGTGGCTTTTCACAGTAGACATCTTTGCCGGCACGGCATGCGTCGATCACCATTTTGGTATGCCAATGATCGGGACTACCAATCGTGACGACATCGACATCTTTGCGAACGAGCAACTCGCGGTAGTCTTCGCTGCTGTGCGGGGTACTCCCAAAGGCAGCTTTTGCCTGATCGCGGACATTGCGATCCACATCACAGACGGCAACGATATCGCCGTACAACTGCGCTTTATTCGCAATCACACTCCCCTGGTATCGCAGGCCAATCGCACCAATGCCAATGCGTTCGACCTTTTGAGGAGGCTTCTCTTGTCCCGCTGCCGTCTGAGGCGATAAGAAAACTTCCGGCAGCGATGTGCCCAACACCGAGCCCCCTGCCAGCGTCGATGCGATGAAGGTTCTTCGAGAGAGCGATGAATTCGACATTTGGATCTCCAATGATTACCGTCTGAACTTGAGAACCATTTTACCGTGCGAGTGATTCACCCACACTCGATATCGAGCTTTTCTTTTTCGACCGACGCGAGATTTTTGTCGACTATCTGCGAGCACGGGATAGGAGTGTTCTAGGGCGTCCAATTGTGCCAAAGATTAGTTCTTGAGGTCGAACGAAAATTTGTTGCTACCCTTTTTTACTTCCGCTTGGAGCCCCGATGTCCCGGGCGCTGAGTACTTGCCCGGGATGAGACTCTTGAGCGGAGTTAAAGGAGAATAGCCCACCGTGTCGGCTTGATCCGCTGGCACAACTTTGGTCTTAACGCTTTTATCGACTTCGGTCTTTGTGATCATCACCAAGTTGTTGCCAACAACGGCGCCATCCTTGGTTCCATAAGTCGATAACTGGGCAACACCTTTCGAGTCGGTGATGCCGTTGGCTGCGATCGGTTCCTCTGTTGTCACGAAGGTAACCGTTGCGCCTTCCAGCGGGCTACCTTGATAAGTCACGGAAACCTCAACCGGAGCCGTCGGGCGTTGCCCCTCGGGTGTACCGCAACCCAAAAAAACGCAAAGGCAACCCGTGACGAACCAATTCGATCTCGACATGTAACACCCAACTCAAGCGAGTAAAACTTTAGGAAAGTCCGAACATAAGCATCGATCCAGCTCAGTCCGGCACATTCGCTACCTCACCGCTACCGGCCGATCCAAGCGCACCCCAAACTCCGTAGAGACTAGGTCCTGAAGTCACCGGAACAGCAGACGAGTTTCCCGCATCGATCGAATTGGAGATAAATCGAACCGAACCGTCCATGAAACAGACACTCACGCCCCCCGTATGAAAACTCGCAGCAGAAAAAACACCACCGTTGGAATCCGCTGCGTTGTTCGCATCGTTGGTGCACGATGGACTGTTGGGTGCAAGAACGGTAGTAAATCCGGTTCGCTCTGGTTGCCCATCGGTCCAAAGAATTCCGAATCGTCCTTTCAAGGTTTGTCCTGGTGCAAACCGACCGCTGATGGCAACCGCTCGGCAATCGTTTGGATTGTTGCGAACGTTCGGTACCGAGGCTGTAAACCTACGAATGTCTTCCGTTCCGGTGGCTGCAAAGACAACTCCATTGTCATTATTTGAATTGTGAGCCGTTCGCTCGCTGAACGCAATCGTATTGCTCGTGCCGTCAGTGATGATACTCATTCCATTGCTGATGTTGGCAGCGAAAGGACCTCGAGTCTGTCGTTGACCGGCAGTAAGATCATTAACTTGGTCGCCGAGGCTTACCGCGTAGGAATTCGTTCCGTGCTGGCCCCACCGGGTCGGGATTGGTGTATCGGACGGACAATTGAAGGCGGGAATGGTCACCGACCAAGGAAAATAAGTGGGTTGATCCCCATCGATTCGAGGATACCAAGCGGATGGTCCGCCAGGCGCGAATACAAAGCCATTGACCACCTCGCCAGCCGTGATTCGAGAGGACAAAGCGGTTTGTTCCACAAATGGTAGCATTGCAACGAATGGACTAAGTCGCTCGTAGTTCGCCAGGTTTCGTGTGCTTGGATTCACGAAGGCTCGTGTTCCTGTTCGAACCGAAATGAGTTTCTTGTAGGCACCTTCATAATTATGAATAGCCAAACCGATCTGCTTCAGATTGTTGCTGCATTGCATCCGACGAGCGGCCTCACGCGCGGCTTGAACCGCAGGCAACAACAGCCCCACTAGGATCCCAATGATGGCAATGACTACAAGCAGTTCTACCAGAGTGAATCCACGTTGTACCAACTTTGACTTCATGATTAAAAATTTCGCCTAAATGAAAAAAAGGGAGGAGAAGGGTGGCCCAATCGACATAAACATCGACCTGCGCAAAATGAGCGGCCAATCCGGCGCCCTAGAATAACTCAATCCTGTTTTTTTGGACAAGAATTTTAGAAAAAACCGGCATTTTTTGGGTTTCTTCGCATGCTAGCAATTCAGTCGGATGCAGTTGCGGCAGCCGCTGCATTCGGTGCCCCGGAAGCCATTGCAAAATTCGGGCATCGAAAGGGCTAGTCGGGAGCGTTCTGGCGAACTCATGTCGGCGATGCGGGCTACATCAGCGGATTGGAGCATTGTCGGCGGCTTACGGCGCGGCCAACGGCGCGACAACTGGCTTGGGAAGCGCTGGCGCGGGTGGCGCGGGCTCCTGCGGCTTGGGCCCGCCTGATCCGGGCTGACGCAATTCCTTTTGAACCCACTCGAGGCCTTGCAAGTTCCCGTTGATCCCCTCGGCTGCGTCGACGGTGGGGCGTTCGTGGATGACGCCGATCGGACCGCGCCAGCCGCTCGCTTCGACGACGCGGATCATCGCCAGTTCCGACTCATCGGAGCCGATGAAGCGCACTGGGGGATACTGTGTGGTATCGGCTCTCATTCCGTTGAAATTCACCGCGAGCAGATAGGGCTGGATGCGTTTGAACAGAGCGGGGAACTCCGCCAGCGAGCCGCGCCAGTGGTGGAAATTGAAGACGATGCCCACGTTCTTCAGCCCATCGCGGCGCAGGCGCTCGATAATCGCGACTTGATGATCCTGCTCCTCAAACCAGGGCTCGCGGTGATTGTAGAGCCCCACTTTGCAACCAAGCGCCGCCGCATCTTCCGCGATAGGCCGGATGCGCGCCGCTTCGGCTTCGATTCGCTCGGCATCGTTCGTCACCGGGATAGCGCGTGATCCGCAAACCCAGAACTGTGGATGAATGCCGTAGCGCTTGATGGCATCGACGATTTGCGGATTCCGTGCCGGATACCAGAACGCGGCGATTTCGACGCCGTGCTTCTTCGCCGCTTCGATTTCGGCATCGACTGTGCCGTCTCCGTTGTACGCGAACTTGCTCAAGCCAAGCTCTTGCAGCATCTGCATCCGTTCCTCTGGGCCGCGCTTTTTCGCATCCCACGGAGCCGCGATCCATAACGCGGAGATGTTCTTGCGGTCGAACAAGGACAGAGTGTCGTCCGCAGTTGACTTAAGAGATGTGGTCGCGAGAAAAGCGACGGTGAGGAGGCCTATCAACGCGAGCGGTTTTGGTTTCATGGGTGGTCTTTCACTTATGAGTTGATTGAGTAATGGAATGCCGTGAACTGCCGCAACGCTTGCAGGACCTCTTGCGGTCGGTCACGATGAAGCTGATGGCCGCAGCCAGAGAAACGGACATGTTGGCATGATGATAGCGCGGCTACGGCGCTAGCCGCGTCGGCATCAGTCAACGCGCCACCAGCCGTCGGGTCACCTTGCAGCAAAAGCGTTGGACAATGAATGGACGCGAGAATATCCGTGACATCGTAGCCATCGAGCCAGCGGCCTTCGATGACCGGCGTCAGCAATTCGGGGGCTATCTGGCTAAGGCACTGGGCACTCCAATTCAATGAGGATCGGTCGCGAAGCTCGCCGAGTCGTTTCAAGCCGCCACCGTTCATGGGAATTCGGATATCGGCCAAGGCATCCGCGATTGCGGTTACGGTTCCTCCTCGCCGCGCGGCTTCTCGCATACCGATGAACTGCGTTTGCCATGCGCTGCCAGCGATGCGGTTTCCCATGGTGTGAAAAGGCGGGTCTTCGAGGACAATGCCCCGTACGCGATGTGGCAGTTCCGCAGCGACAGCAGCAGCGACCATCGCGCCCAGCGAATGACCAAAGACGATAAGCGGTCCGGCGAGTTCGTCACGTATCCATCGTACAACATCGTCGACGTAGTCCGTAACAAGATAACTATCAGCTCGCTCAGAGCCACCGTGCCCCCGCTGATCGAACGCGACAACGCGACAAGCGTCTATAAGCCCTGGCAGCAAGGGTTCCCAATCCTTGCCACAACGCGTTACGCCGTGAAGCAACACAAGCGTCGGGCCTTCGCCACCGAGTTCGACGTAGTGGAGTTTAGGCTGACTATTGGTATTTCGCCCAAAGATACTCATCGTTCGCGTTTCACCACCGTTGGAAAAGATTTTGCAAGTTGCCCAGCTTTGATAATGCCTCCCTGCATGACCGCGATGAACTTCGTCCGATCTTCGAGCAGGCTGATATCGGCGATGATATCTCCATCAACAACTAACACATCTGCGAGCTTGCCTTTTTCCAACGTACCAAACTCATCGCTTCGCCCCATTATTTCAGCACCTGTCTTGGTGGCGCAGGTGAGAACTTCGAGCGGTGTTAGGCCTACGTCTTTGACAAAGAAGGTCAACTCTCGCGAGTAATCGCCGTGTGGATTCCAGCCGAAACCGTAATCGCCCCCCATCCCCAGCCGACCTCCTGCGCGAAGAATGCGTCGGGCGCTTTCGATACCGCCATCGAGGGTTTCCTGATGTCCGTCGATCACACGTTGCGACAATCCAAATTCCGGACCAAGCTCGACGCTGGCCTTTTCAAAGTAAAGGGCCGGAACACACGGAACGTCGCGCTGCAACAAAAGATCTAATGCTTCGTCGTCCATGAAGGTTCCATGTTCGATGCAGTCATAACCGGCGCGCAGCGCATTCTTAATCCCCTCGGTGGCACGGCAGTGGCCGGTCACCTTGAGCCCATGATTGTGCGCCGTGCTCACTACCGCATTCATTTCCTCGAAGGTCATGCACAGGGTATGGTGATCGTTGATGTCGGGAGACGCAGCGTCGCCAGTCGGATAAGTCTTCACCCATTCCACGCCATCCTTGACCAGCGCACGGACTGCTTTGCGTGCATCGTCTTGGCCATTGATAATGAAGACGAGCCCTTCCATTCCGATCTTCCGGAACTCGGGATTCCAGTCCATCAATCCACCGGCGGAACAAATCTCGCGGCCGCTTGCGGAAAGTCGCGGTCCAACAATAAGGTCTTCCTCGATCGCCTTCTTCAACCAGAAGTCGACATTAAAAAGACAGCCACCTGAACGCGCTGCCGTATAACCGCACTCGATCGCCAACTTGGAATTGACCGAAGCCAACAGCGATACGTATTCGACTGGGTACTTAATATCCAGATCTTCGAGCGCAGCGATGTTGAAGTAGGTAGCATGAAAGTGCGCTTCGACTAACCCCGGCATGATCGTGCCGCCTCGAGCATCGATGCGTTCGACAGATTCGGGTACGTGAGGCGCATCCGCAGCCGGGCCGACGTAAGCAAGTTTCCCTGCTTCGACGAGGACCACGCCATCGCGGACCGGTTGTGCACCCCTGCCATCGACGATCGTTCCGTTGTGAATGAGCAGCGAATGATCGGCCATTTTCATCTACAGACTCCTGTTTAGAAACTCGAAAGTGGTAGGCGCAGTCCATGTGCCGTGTGGCTGGAAAGCGAAAGGTTTTTAGATCGCGGACGACACACGGAGTGTGCCTGCTGCATTGGGTACTCAGCGAAACAATACAGAATATTGTACCGGAACGATGACGCAAACATTTTTAGGCCTTATTTTAATTTAGGACGGCTTTTTCAGGCCGTCTGCTTGGGAAGCCGTCGCGGCTGAACCCGAGTTCCAAGTCCGTGAGCTTTGGATGAGTCCATCAGGTGACTCGAAGCCGTCCGGATACGAGACCGAACCACGTTCATCGAGCAGCAGATCACCCGTCCAAGTCTGGCCATCATCTTTGGAGAGATAGGCAGACAAGTGCGAACGCTTCGCGAGTCGCTCGGTGGGCGGGCCGTTCTTCACCAGCAGGATGCGATCGGACTTCAGCCTGCGCAGGAAAAAACGTGCGTTGATGTTTTGCACCGTCGCGGCCTGACGCGGTTCGCTCCAGGTCCTGCCTTCATCGGTTGAGGCAAAGACTCTCGCCGTCTTCTTATGCCAATCGGAGACAGGCAGCAACCAGTCGCCGTTCTTGAGCACGGTCGGTTTGTTCAGCGTACAACCCTCGGCGAACTGAACTGGCTCCGACCATTTGGGTTCAACGGCCTCGTCCTGAAACTCCGAGCCTGGATTCGCGATCACGACCGGCGCATACGGAGCCTACTCCCGCACCTGCGCACCTGCCGCAAGAATCAACAGCACCATCTTTTTAAACTTCAAACGCTCGCCCGCTTTCACTTCCTTACGATAGAGGCTCACGCGATTGATCTCACCCGGGAAGAGCTGCGTTTCGGGTACGTCCACTTTAGTGAATCCCGCTCTTCGAAGCGCTTCTTCCTGGCTCGCGGCCGCAGGTCGAATCGACGGCGTGAGCGCGAAGAGTACGCCTGGTTTGGAGACTTCTACATCGGTCTTCTCGATGCTGGTACGGAGGAACGGCAGATCGCGCACCTGCTCGGGAAATTCATGGATAACGTAGTCGCGGTCGGTGAAGAGCTTCACACCACCTTGGATAAGTGCAGGCTCGAGTGGAGGAGGCGCTGGCCATTCAATTCGCTTCTGACCAGATTGAGGCTCGAACCGACCAACATCCTCTAGTTTGCCGAACATGATGCGGTCGGAGGAGCCTTTGTGATCGCTTTGCGTAACGGTGAGCCAAATCGTGCCGCCGTGTTCATGGAAGGTCGGATACTGAAATGAGTGAGGCGACTCGAAGCGGTATTTGCGTTCCCACGTCCTGCCGTCGCGGGAGATGTCCACGTTGAAGACGCTGCGATTGCAATCGTGGAAGCGAGTGTTTTCTTGCCAGCCGAGATAATAGACGCCGCCGAACTTGTCGAAGGTAGGCTTCGAATTGAGTCCGTTCGGCACAAAGGGTTTTGTTTCACCGACGGTCCACGTCTTGCCGTCTTTGCTCGTCGTGAAGTGATAGTTGCCCGCATCGTTGCGACAGATTGCCATCCAGGTGCCGTCAGGCAAACGGTTCACAGCCGACTCGCTGAGCTGCTGCGACTGCGGCTCGTTGTAATGTCCGATGATCTCGAAAGTCATGAAGTCATCGTGCAACACGGCGAGGGCGTTTTGTTTGCCGGGGAAGTTGTTGAGCGCCACGTATCGCCGACCGTCGAACTCTTTGAATGAATCGAAGATGTAGAGCCCTTCGCGAACCGGCGGCTTCTTGAAGCCCTGCGCCGCAGCGTCGGCATGGAAATGACGAGGCTCCATGTCGAAAGTCCCCGCCGCCGTCTTGAGCTTCGCCTTGTGGATGCTATCCTCGAAGGCCTGCGTGCGAAGATCGAAGTCACGAAACCACGTCACCGCTTGTTCCTTGGCCGGTTGGCTGCAGAAGAAAGTCCGCAGCGTGTGGTCGTCTTTGCGAATGATGCGAGGAACGAAGACCTGCGCCTCCGGCAAGGTGACGTTCGCAAACGCCTGGCCTGCTTTAGCCATCGGGATGGTCTTTTCCACTGCCAGCGTCTTCAGGTTCACCACCGTCAGTACGCAAACCATCGCAACACCAGCGCCGTGTCCGGGAGCGACATCGTTATCGTGCTCGACGATGTATGCACGCTCACCGATGCAGACGAACTCCGCATCATGCGCCCCTTTCATCTGCGGCGCAGTTACCTTGATGAGACGCTGCATGACAGTGTCACCCGCCAGCGCCGCGTCCCAGTTGGCAGTGAGGTACGATGGCTTGTCGAGCTTGTTAATGGTCTGCGCGAGCGTCACGGCACCCGAGACGTTCTTGCCTGCAAGCACATCTTCCTCGCGGAATTTTGCGAGCAGGATTTCGCCAACACCTTGCCGGTCGCGATCATAAGTGACCCAAATCAATCCATTGCGATCCTGCACACCGTCGGGATAAGAGACACCTCTGCGCTCATCCAGTAGCAGCCCCTCGTTCCACGTCGCACCATCATCCGTCGAAACATGGGCGGTGAGATGACTGCGCCCGGTGAACTTGTAATGATTCACCAGCAGCAGATTGCCCGAGGAGAGGCGGCGGATGAAGAACCGCGATCCGGGATTCCTAATGCCGCTGGCCCTCGCTTCGTTCCATGTCCGTCCTTTGTCGCTGGAGTGACTCTCCCAAAGAAAGCCGCTGCCGGTGCGAATGAGCATCCACAAGCGGCCATCTTGCAGTTCCGTAATCATGCACTCCAGCGCCCACTCAGGTGCTTTCACCGCGCCGTGAAGTTTCCATGTTTTGCCCTCATCGGTCGAAATGCCTACGCCTTGCAGTTGCTTCGGTCCAGCAAACCAATCGTGAATCGGCTCCACGGCATGCGTCACCGGCATGACCCATTCACCTGAGGAAAGCACCGTCGGCTTGTTCATCCGGAAAGCGTACGGACCCTCGTAGCTGACGCGAAACTCAGCGCCGAATACGGGCTTCGTAGCATCAGGGTCGTCGCAGATACGCGCCCAGACATCATGCTTCGGGATCTCCTTGTTGCCGCGATTGAAAACATACCAGAGCCGCCCCTTCGGATCGATCCAAAGCGTGGGGTCGAAAACGCGGGTGCCATCACTCGACGGCAAAGCGATCGCTTCGGGCGGCGTGAAGGTCTTGCCATCATCGTCTCTGTAGGAAAGCACCACCGTGTTATCCGGTGCCGGCTCCTTTGGCCCGCCGGTGAACCACGAGGCAAAGACTCGCCCCTTCGCGGTGCGTTCGATGCCGGGAATGCCTTGCCATGTGCGTTGGGTGAGATCAATCGCCACGCGGCTGTCGGCGGCTTGTACCATCGCATCTGTGACGACAAGGAACAACGCTAAAAACAGTAGTAGGTTTCTCATGGAGTGAAATGCTAACAGCCTGCCGAATGGGTTGCAATGGAATTGTTCAGGGAAGCTCACATTTGCATTCATCGCTTTCAGTTCAGTAATTGAAATCGGCGGATTGCGTCGGTGTAGATCGGCACGAACATAAACGAAAGTGGATCGAGAGCGGGTGAAGCAGGCCAGCCGCAGCCTGCTGGAATCCGTCCAGAAACTAATCGCCCCGCTGGAGCGTTGGACAGACAAAGAACAGACTCAGGCCGAAGTGGAGGTGTTCATACTCGACCACGTTTACGCGACGTTACCTTCGCCACCATTCACTGACGAAGAAAAGCAGTCTGTAGCCAATCGCGTTTACAAGCACATATGGCAACAGAGTATTGGTTCCCATACTATTGCCGCGTAACAGTAGAGTTGCCACAACGTCAGTTGCTCGGTAATTTTAAACGTGGGTATGCGAACGATTGGTTGTATCCTCACTAGCGCAAGAGTTGTTAACTGTTGGTTGAGTCCATCGAACTTTGGCAATAAGAGAAAAGACAAATTGCCAAATTCCTTAAACTGGGAATATGATTTGAGGTATGGAAAGCATCACTAAAAACGTCCGGGACATCAGCCCACCTGACAAGCTCGCCTTGGAGCATGTCATCGGTCAGCGATTGAGTGAAAACCAACAATTAATCATCCAGATTTACAGTATCGATTTACGGTCTGAACCAGCAACGATCGAAACTAAATCGGCTCAAGGCCTTCCGGAATGGTGCAACGTTTACGCTGGACTCACCGACAAGCAAGTCGAGGCCGTTGAGCAAACTGCATTGCAACGAGCAAACCTGACGCGGACGACCGACTAATCGCATGCAAGCCGCACTGCTCGACACCGACACGCTGAACGAAGTTCTGAAGCAGAAAAATGCGAATGTCGTTCAGCATGCCACCAACTATCTGAAGTAACATGGCCAATTCGCTATTTCCAGCATGACTCGATACGAGTTGCTCCGTGGCCGTTCATGGTGAATTCGTTTCGTTCATCAATGTCGCGCCCACGTTTTGGCGGACCGTGACGTTCGTGCAACCGGTGGCCGGCGCGATGGTGCGGACCTTGCCTTGAAAGATGTTGTCGGTCAGGAGCAGCGTGTCGCCGCCGGGGGCGAAGGTGATGGCGTGCGAGGCCTTGTCGCCGCTGCTGAAGATATTGCCGCGCACCGTGACGTTGCCGTAGCGACCGTCCGGTTCGTGAGTCGTGAAATAGAGTTCCGCATACTCTTCATAGTCGCCGGTGACGAAGCTGCGTCGTCCGCGACACGGGTCTTGTTCGCACTTGGTCGTGTTGTTGACAAAGATGTTGTCCGCCAGCACAAAGTTTCTTGGCTGATTGATCCACGAACCCCGGCCTCCATTGCGGAAGGTGTTGCCAACGATGGTCACATCTTCGCAGGACTTCTCAACGCTAATCACCCGCGAGCCGTTGGTGCCATCGACAGTGTTGCCGGTCACGACCGCGTTGCGACAGAACTCGGCCAGAAAAAACGCACCCATCCGCGAACCGGTGATGTGATTGCCACTGAAGACGATGTTCTGACTTTTCTGAATGTGCATCGTGTCGCCGAGCGCGCTGAGCCGACAGCCTCGCACAATCACAGCCTCGCAGCCAACAAGGTCCAGTGCACCCTTGCCCGGTCCGCTTCCCTTCGGCGCGTAAAGTGCAAGGTGAGCGTTAAACAACGGAACCATCAGCTTTGAGTTTGCCCCGGAGTCGCTGGCGAACTGGATCGGCGTGCCGCCTGGCTGGTCCGCAATTCGGATGCATTCAGGTTCGCTCGCCACAACGAAATACTGCCGGCCTCTGACAATGTTCGACGGAAGATCATCATCGTAGAAACAAAGCGATTGCTGTCCCCGATAATCTCGCTCCGACACTGGGAGGGGTTTCGCATTGTCGAAATAGACGGCGTCGTCACCCTGCTTCATTCGAACCGGTCCGCGGATATATTCCGGCGGGAAATATTTCGCGGCGAGCGCCCGTTCGGCTTCGTTGTAATCTTCTGGCCAAACGGTGATCTGCCAGAGATAACCGTAGTCCCACATGAACTTGCCACTGCGTTCAAGTGTGCAGTTCTCTACGGTCACGTTGCGGGCATAAGTGTCGATCTGGCGATCACTGCCCGGCTTCGCAGCGCCCAGAACCGTGATGACCGCGCCGGCCATGCCATCCGAACTAACATCGCGAAAGGTCAGGTTGGCGGTTTCGCCGCCGGAAGTGGTGGTGATCACGATGCCGCGGGTGTTCGCGTTCGGTTCCCATGAATTGTCTGTCCTGTCCGGGTCAAACACACGTCCGACAAAGTGACCACCAAACCAGCGAAAGTCGCTCACGTTCTCACCAGCGAAGACAACCGCCCGAGCCTGATCACCGAGCTTTTCAGGAAGATGAAACCTCGCACCATACGCAAACACCGTGGTGCGTGAAGCCAGCGGAATTGGTTCAGTGCCGTCGAGGGAATAGTCACCAGGAGGAATCGTCACTGTGCCGCCATGGTCCGCCCCTTTTGCAAAGAGAACCGCGAGCCTCGACCGGTCATCTCCGCCCGGATTCACGCCTTGAGCTTGAAGCCTGACCGACGTCACAAGCAGCAGAAGCAATAGCAGTGCAAAAGTCGTTTTCATGTGGCGATCTCGTTCAATGTGCCAGTGTTGCTGCCGAAGGAGTCTGCTTCGATATCGAGCTGCGCTGTCTTCGGCTGGCAGTAGGACGCCGTCGCGCGAAGAAACCGATGGCGTTTAATTTGCCCATGTAGGACGGCCTTTCTAGGCCGTCGCTCTTCATTGCGCACTAACATCATTCTAGTCTCCTTGTGTTGATTTCGACGGCCTGGAAAGGCCGTCCTACGGAGTGACTATCATGCTTCGCATCGCGGAAGCCCCAGTTTGCTTGTTCCCAGGCAGGGTGAATCCAACGGAACCAGACAGACTCTGGAAGACCTGCCTTTTGAGGATTCTTGCCGATGTACTGCACAACGCGGAAAAGATGTTCTTCATCGCGAATGATTCGATCATAACTTTCTTCCTGCCAAAGTACGCCGCTGCGCTGCATGGACTTGTTGACCGAGTGTCCGACGAAACCTTTCCAGCTATCCAAGATCTGTTCCAATTGCCATGCGCCAAGCGGCTTCATAACGACGTGAACATGGTTCGGCATCACAACAAACGCATATGTAGAACAGCGATCGTCTTGGAAAAAGAGCATCGCTTTCGACATAATGTCTGCATTCTTCGAATCGCCAAATACACATTCGCCATACCCTTCGTCCAGCCAGCCTTCGATACGAATGGTATGGCGTCTAGTGAAGTCCTGCCATTGAGCCTCCGTGCGGGGTTCGGGATGAGTACGCTCCCATTCAGCGCGCCAGCGTTGGAGTTCCGCCAGTTTATGCTGCGGAAGCGAGTCAGCTAGTCGAAACGTAACAAAGTACGTTGCACCATCCTGTCGCCAGTGTGGCAGGTGCCTCTTATACATCGTCACGGGAATATCGGGATGGAGTCCACGAAAGCCAGGCGGCGCATCGAGGTTAAATGAATCGTTACTCATCGTGTGTCCTTTTCGTAGGACGGCCTTTCCAGGCCGTCGTTCGCATTCACATCGTTTTCGACGGCCTGAAAAGGCCGTCCTACTTTCTTGCCAACTACGAAGCCACGCGGATAACCAAAATAGGGCCAATGAGCCGACCGAAACAGCGCAAAGTACATCGCCGCGCGTTCCAAGCTGCTCATGTCAGGTTATCCCTGTGGCATTGGTTTGTTTGTTTTGCTTTGATGGTTGATGATCGGTAAAGTAATGAGAGCTGGGAATCCCCAGTCTACTGCTTTATTGGCAGCACAATCCGAGAACTCCTTAGCGACGAGTGATGGACCGACTCCGTCGAGATCAGTGTCCTAGCACCGAACGGGCCTTCGCCAGTGTTTGAATTTCGATCGTACAGCGGGAACAGAGAACCGCAAATGTCGACTCGAAGTCGATGTCCTTTCGCAATCGTCGCGGCACAAGGACCGAGATCCACCGTGATCTCGTACACTTTGCCGGGTTGCAGAGGCGATGGTTTAAGCAACGAATCTCGATATCGGCCTCGAAGAATGCCGGTGGCAAGATTTTGAGCAAAACCGTCCGGTCGTACATCGACCAGCTTGACGGCCCAATCCGCATCCGGAGTGTCGGCGCTCACAAACAGCTTCGCTTCGACATTGCCGGCAAAGCGGAGCGGCTCAGTCAACACATTGCCGGTATAGACAAGCACGTCGTCTCGGTCTTCGAGCGCACCCTGATCAACCGGTCCCCATACCGCAGCTTTCATCGGCCGCGTCTTCGTGACCGGGCAGGCAGGTACAGGATTCGCCGGATCCGCGCGAAACGTATCGGCGGGTTCTTCGCCAGCAGGTTCTTCGCGGTTCAACTTGCCCGTGCCGCTACGTGTGTTCGCTTTGCTGTCGGAGTGAAGGTAGAACGATGTCGCAGAGAAGCCTTCGGGCGGCCACGTCTGCGCGTCATGCCAAACGTTTTCCCCCATAGAAAAATATCGGACGGGCGGAAACGGCTTGGCGATTGCTGCGGGATCCTGTTTGAGATGGCGATCGAACCAGTCCATTTGAAGTGCTAAAGCATCCACTGCAGCATCAGAACCGAAATCAACTTCGGCGACTGTCGCCTTGCCAACGGTGCCGTGGTCCCACGGACCAAGGACCAGTCGTTGTGCCTTGCGCGTCTGCGGATCGCGCGCCTGCTGCATGATCATGAAGTTCCCGACGGACTCACGTGAGAAGTAGTCGTAATAGCCCACGACATGCAACGCGGGCATCTTCAAGTTGGGCAGTTCGTCTGTCAAATCTAGTCGCGTCCAAAATCCATTCGGTTCAGGATGAGTGAGGTAGGCATCCAGCCATGGCATTGGCCAGCCGATCGCCAAGTCGACATCGCTCAGCGGTAGACGCAGGAGCGCTTCATTCATGTCTGCCGGTTGTACACCTTCTGGCTTAGGAGTGTTGCCAGCCAGCCAGCCTGAAATCAACGACAACCGCACGGCCCCGCCCAGATACAGGTTGCGGTAGAAGCTGCTCCAGGTAGCAGTCGGCGTGATCGTGACCAGCTTGGGTGGATGCTCGACGGCTGCCTGCCATTGCGTCGCACCGACATACGAACTGCCCCACATCCCGATACGACCGTTGCACCATGGTTGATTTCCGATCCACTCAATCGCATCGAATCCATCCTGACCTTCGTTGTTGTAGGGACTGAACACTCCTTCCGACGCAAATTTGCCGCGGCAATCCTGAACGACGGCAACATATCCCGCGGCCGCGAACCGTTCTGCGGCTCCCTTGGCGAGAACCTTGTTGTAAGGGGTTCGCATTAGCACGACCGGAGCAACGTTCGTCGTGTCGTCACGATAGATGTCCGTCGCTAGATTGACGCCGTCTCGCATCGAAACCATCACGGTTTCGACTCGAACGTCGGCGTGTGCCTCCAGCGGCGAGAACAGCAGGGCGGCAAGGAGTACGATGACGTGTTTCATGTTTTATTTCTTGGTTCTTGGTTGTTAGTTCTTGGTTCTTGGTTTCCAATTTTGGATGTTCGGTGTCTCGCTGTGCCACGAAGAACTCAGAACGAGGAACCAAGAACGAAGACGCATCAGTATTTCGGGAAGATGGCCGGGGTCGGGAAGCGGTCTTCGTGGCTACCATCGCCCAGGAATTCCTCCCGAGGCACGTTGACCTTGGGCCAACTGGCGGGGCAGACACGGACGACTCTACCCGGACGGATGCCTTCGATGATGAGGTCCGTCTCAAAACGGATTTGAATGCCACTGCTTCCCAGAGGCACTTCGCCAGTCGACTTGATAACGTCGACGATGGGGCCTTTGGATGCCATGTGCGCTGGGCCATAATCCCCGCCCAGGTGCTTCAACGTGTTCTCGGATGCATTCATCGTGGCGGAGACATCTTTTTTGAAATCGGCGTAAAGCGTTTCGTCCATGCCACCGAACAAGGTTGCGGTCACGGTCGCGCGACCAAACTTGCCATACTCGACGGCGTCGATCCAGGCGGGCATCCAGCGGCTACGGATGAAGGCCTTGTGCATTGCGGTTTGATTGCGGGCGGCGCGTTGCATTGCGTGGTCGTCCAGCCAGATGTCCGAGATGTGGAACCGGGTGAACACGCCATCCGGTGTGGGTTTCCAGGTGATACCAAGCAGGACGGCCTCGCCACTGAGGGGTTTTTTCCCTTCTGCGGGCCACGCGCCTTCGGCGATGAGTTCCTCAATGCTGAGGCTTTCGCGCCCTCGCCAGATTCGGGTGGCAGCATCGAAGGTCATCTTTTCCTCGGTCGAATTGCCGTCTACGCCTTGCTTTGGTTCGAGGCTGGCGACGATCGTACCCTGCAAATTCTTGAGGTCCACTTCTTTGAGCTTCCAGACCTTGCCCTCGCGAAGGCATTGGCTGGGCTCGTCTTCTAGGAGCAGGACGTGGTTCTCGGCGGGGAAGATACCCGCTCCACGGTTGTGGTTCGCGTCTTTCGTCTTACTGTCTATTGGCAATACCGGCACAGAGGATGTCTTCGGGTCCGGCGGGAGGAAGGCTCGGACATGCATCACAGTGCCGAGCGGGATGTCGCGCAGGTCCGCTGGTGCGTTGTGATAGCGGATGATGCCGTAGGGCAACATGGCGAAGGGATGGGGATCGTTTCGAAAGAACATCCCCGCTCCTTGCACGCGGACGCTGCCTCGGCGGTTGGCATGATCCACGAACACCAGTTCGCCTCGATAAGAGAGCGACTTTTCCAGCGGGGGAAACTTCCCCACCTCTGGCCGGAACGGCTCATCTGTCAGCGCTATAGACGTTACGCTCGACGTGATGATGAGGCACAGTACAAAACTATATTTTGACATTGGTATTTTCTGAGTGTTCATCATTGGCAGCAGTCTATATTTAGATGGACAAATGATTAGTGAGTAATGGAAATTGGAGAATTCAAAATGGGTACGTCCGCGTTGAAAACCTCATGCTTTTGCATTTTTCAATCTCCAATACTCATTACTCATTAATTCTGTCTCAGTGAATTGCTAAATTTCAATCGCCTTGTTGCTATCGCCAAACGCGTCGGTCTCCACACCCATGCGTTGGGCCATCAGGAGCAGCAAGTTGCTCATGTGGGCGTCCGGGTTTGCGGGGCGACTGCAGAGCCCGTAGTGCTCACCGGGCTTGTCGAGCTGGTATCCGTTGAAGTGGCCCTGGTTGAAGTCGAGATGGCTGCCGTGCTTGAGGCCGAGATCCGAACCGCCAGCGAGCACTAGCGGGAGATTGGCGTTACCGTGGCTGTGGCCGTAGGACATGCCGCTGCCGAAGAGTGCCATCGTGGAGCCCAAGAGCGGCTGGCCGTTGACGTCCTTCGTCTCCTCAAGTCGTGAGAGAAAGTAGCTGAACTGTTCGATGGCGAAGGTGTCGTAGTTGGTGAGCTTCTCGATGTAGCCGGCGTCGCCGCCATGGTGACTGAGCTGATGCCGCGACTCCGTAATGCCGATCTCTGGAATGGCGAAGGCATCCCCCTCGCCTCCCAAACTGAACGTGGCCACTCGCGTCACATCCGTCTGGAAGGCGAGCACCATGAGGTCATAGACGGTCCGGAAATAGTCGCCCGCCATCGTGGCGGCGATGTCGCGTCCGGTGCGTTTGCGGTCGGCTTCCGAGATGGCGGGCAGCGGCGTGTCGAGCCAGGCATCGGCCCGCCGCGTACGGATCTCCGCCTCACGGACCGAAGTGAGGTATTGGTCAAGGCGTCCTTTGTCCGCCGCTCCCATCTTCTGCTCAAGCCGACTCACTTCCGCGAGGTTGTCATCAAGAACGCTGGCTTTTCGGCGAAGCGCTCGCCGCTGGGCCGCTATGCCCCCTTTAGGTTCCTCGAACAGCGACGCGAAGATTTCACTGCAACGACGCAACGCGGGAAGTTGGACCCCATCCGAAGTCCACGCGAGGGAGCCCTGCGTAAGCGCGATCTCCATCGAGGGGTATCGCGTATGCTGCGCGGTGACTTGCGCCATCTTCTGATCTACGGAGATCGTATTGCGATCCGAAGGGCCGAGTTTTCCACCTGTCAGCCAGACCGAAATACAGTTGTGGTGATGGCTGATGGCTCCCGGATGATGCAGACCGCTGATCGGCGTGATGACCCGGCGGTGCTTTTCCAGAGGCTTGAGTGATCGGGAAAAGTCATATTCTTTACCCGGCTTGGTGATCTGATAGTTCAGCGAATGGACGCCGTTTGCGAGGTAGATGAATGCACTGCGCCGAGGCGTGGCGGACTGTTGCTCGGCCGCTCTGAGCGGGATCATGCATTCCAGCATGGGAAGCGAGATGCAAGTCCCCAAAGCGCGCAGCGCGTGTCGGCGGTCGATCAACCAGGATTGGGTTTGAATATTGCTCATTGGGTTATTCTTTTGGTTGCGATTACACGTTTGGCGTAAGCGAAATACTCTGACTTGGTGAGGAAACGAATGATTAAGGAGTAATGGAGATTGGAAATTGCAAAATGTGCGAGTTGGTAGAACTCAAGTTGTGTCGTTTCGTGTTTGATTTGATTTGGCGGTGACAAGCGATTTGGCGATTATTTTGCAGAGCTGATCGCACTCGTCCCGAAGCTGTTCGAGACGTTGTTCGGGTATCAATTCCGATTTTACGATCATTCGTATCCACACGCTGCTTTCGCGAAGTTCTTTCAATGCGATCGCAAGCTTGTGGATAAAGTCCTTCTTACTTTCCGCCGCGCAAGCTTCAGCATAATTGGGAGCTGGGGAGGTTCCCGAACGCACGAGTTGTCCGGCAATGTGCCTTCCAAGCCGAGTGTCTGGTAGTGCATCAATTGCTTTGCCAACTCGAACTGCAAAGTCGAGCAATCGGTCTTCAATATCCGCTCCCTTTCTCTCTAATCCTCTCCCTTCATTTCCCTTCCCCTCATTTTGCATTTTTCAATCTCCATTAAATATTAATCAATCGCTCTTTCCTTCATTTCTTCCTCATCAGCTCCGACGAAGCCACCGCACGCACGATGTCCTTGACTCGGTAATCGTTCTTCTTCGCGACTTCTTCAATCAACTTGATGCTATCCGAGTCATCCACGGTCAGCACGCGGCGGAGGGAGTAGGTGCAGAGTTGTTCGATGAAAGCTCTCGCGATCTTGTCGCGGTCCTCAAGCAGGAGTTGTTTGAATTGGACGGAATGGGTGAACGGACGGCCGTCGGGCATCACGCCGGAAGCATCCACCAATGGATCCTCACCCACTCCCGTTGGAACCTGCTCGCGAGTGCGCCACTGGCCGATGGCATCGTACTGGTCAAACGCCAGTCCCAGCGGATCGATGTTGCGATGGCAAGCGGCACAACTCGCGTTCTTGGCGTGCGCTTCAATTCTCTTGCGGATCGTGACCTTGTTTCCTGTAGGCGGAATGGGCTCAATCGGATCCACATTGGCCGGTGGCGAAGGCGGGGTCTTGTTGAAGATCGCTTCGCTGAGCCAGACGCCACGGTGCACCGGGCGGTGGCGCGTTCCGTCCGAGGTCAACCCCAGCACCGCGCCCATCGTGAGCAGACCGCCGCGATGGTCCTCGGGCTTGAGCGAGACTCGCTGGAAGCCGTCGGTCTTCAGCTCCGGCAGTCCATAGAAATCACAGAGCCGAGCGTTGGCCATGGTCCATTCGGAATCGAGGAAGCCGTCGATGGGCAAATTCTTCGCGAACATCTCGCGGAAATACTCGACCGGCTCGGCTCGCATGCTCGTCTCTAGCCAGTCGTCGTAGCCAGGGTACAGCTTCTTGTCTGGCGGGAACATGCCCACGCGATGCAGTTGCAGCCACTGCCGCGTAAAGTCATCGATGAAGCGATTGGTCCGGCTGTCTTTCAACATTCGGTCTACTTCATTCTTCAGACCCTCGCCATTGAGCTTCCCACTTTGGGCGGCGGTGAAGAGGTCGTCGTCGGGCATCGAACTCCATAGGAAGTACGAGAGCCGCGAGCCGAGCTCCCAGTCCGTGAGTCTTTCGCGAGCCACTGGATCGCCCTCGACGAGATAGATGAAGTTTCTAGACGTCAGCACACCCTGCATCGCGATCCGATAAGCATTGGCCATCTTTTCGCCCGCCTCGCGTTCGTCGCGGTAGGATTGCAGATAGTCCTCCAACTCACCCTTCTCCACCGGTCGTCGCCAAGCGCGATGGGCCAAGCGATTCAAATGCTCCCCCACCACTTCGGGAGTTGCGTCGTCGGGTGGCAGCACACCGACGCGCCGGGATTTTTCCTCCTCCGTGACCAGCGGCCCCTCCCACTCGATCCAATCGAGGAGCACCGTCGAGAAGATGCCATTCCCGTTGCCGTCGAACATCTGTGGGGCGTTCGGGTTTAGGAGAGAGCTCTCGCTGCTGTGTGTAAAAATATACGACCTCCCGGAGAGCGCATTGCGGAAGGCTGCGCCGCCTCGCCTGTCCACAGCGTCCGTAGCCACCACGCAGAGATGCAGCGACGCAGGCATCTCAAGAAACACCTCGAACTCATAAACCTGCGGACTGTCCTCCTCGGCCGTGATGTCGAATTCGATGAGTCCATCCACGGTCTCCTCACTGGTCTCCTTGCCGATGCTCAGGTGTGCTGGCTGACCACCAGGCGGACGGATTCCACTGGCCTGGAGTCGCATGCGATACAGCCCGCTGTGTTCCGGACCTGTATTTCCAAACCAGTTGGACGAGAGCGCGTTCTGGACTCGACCGGGAAAGAGCAGGTAACGCAGAGGCCGCTTGATGCCGAACCGGTCCAACGCCACCTGCTGGTCCTTCCCGCCGCCGTAACGCAACTCCGCTGCAGTCTTGCGGATTTTGCGAGCCTCACCGGACGTTGTGGGGAAAGCGCGGTCGACCACGATGTCCGCAGCGCGGTAATAGCGGTCCACATGTGACGGCGAGAGCGAAAGCTGCGACCCGATGCGTTCAAACCCGTGCCATAACGTGTCTTCGTTTAGCTCGCCCGGTTTGGCCGGATCGTAGCGCACGCCGAGCAGGTCATAGACCGTGTTCTGATATTCCTTGCGACTGAGCCGATAGTGCGACACCGCCGGCCGCGCCGCCATCCGTGCCGCTCTGCCATCCTTGAGCAGTGCGTCAAGACTCACCACGAACGTTGCAATCTCGTCCAGAGTCGGTTGCGGCTCTTTCTTCGGAGGCATCTCGCCGCTGTTGATCTTATCGAGCGCCTCCGCCCAGTGGTGCGTGTCTACGCCCGCCTTGAAATCGCGCGACAGCCGGTCGATCCGGATATCCCCCTCTTGCTTCTGCGGGCCATGACAGCGGACGCAGTGCTTGTCCAGAAACGCTTCAAACCGTTCCGCTCCAGAGACGGCACCGACGAGGCTGAAGATACCGCTGAGGACGAGGCTCGCACGTAACAATTCTCGAATAGGGAACTTGGTCGTTGCCAGTGTCATTACGCCAGGATCTCCTTCACTACGGAGCCATACACATCGGTGAGTCGGAAGTCGCGACCGACATTACGCCACGTCAATCGCGTGTGATCGAGACCTAATAAGTGCAGCATTGTGGCGTGCAAATCGTGAATGTGGACTTTGCCGTTGATGACTTTAAAGCCCATGTGGTCGGTCTCGCCGTAAGTATGCCCGGGCTTGATTCCGCCGCCGGCCATCCAAGCGCAGAAGCTTTGTGGCTGATGCTCGCGACCGTGCGTATCGATCGGTGCTGTACCGCTCAAGTCCTGGCTCCAAGGCGTACGACCGAATTCGCCAGACCATAGTACGAGCGTGTCTTCGAGCATTCCTCGCTGTTTCAAATCTTTGACGAGAGCGGCAACCGGCTGGTCGGTCTGGTTGCAAAGCTTGGGGAGATTGCCGCGAATGTCGCCGTGATGATCCCAGCCATCCATCGTGACTTGCACAAATCGAACACCTGATTCGCTAAGTCTGCGAGCCAACAAGCAGGCCCGCGCATTCTTGTCGGTGTCTTTGCCTCCGACGCCGTACATCTTCAGCGTCTCTTCACTCTCCTTCGAAACGTCAACCAAGCTTGGCGTCTCAGTCTGCATTCGAAATGCCAGCTCCATGTTTTGGATCATACCTTCCATGCTCGTATCGCCATGAAGATCATCGACCAAACGTTCGTTCATCCGACGGGTAAGATCCAGTCGTTTTCGCTGAACAGCTTCGCTTATCGATGCATTCTTGAGGTTCGCTATCGGAGAGCTCTTGCTATCGAGCGGTATGGTTAATGCAGTCCCTTGATGGATAGCAGGCAGAAATGCCGAACCGTAAGTGCGAACGCCCTTTGGATGAATCGTGATAAAGCTTGGCAAGTTCTGATTCTCACTTCCCAGTCCATAACTGATCCACGATCCCATCGACGGACGAACTTCCGTGAAGCTGCCTGTATGAAACTGATTCTCAGCACTCGCGTGTTGAGGATTGTCCGCGTTCATTCCTCGCAACAAACATAGCTCATCGGCGATCTCAGCAAGATTCGGCATTAAGTCAGAAATCATCATCCCCGACTGGCCTCGCGGTTTCACAGGAGCCATCGCGCCCAGCGCAAGAAACTTTTCAGTCCCAATTTGGGTCACGTTGCGGTCCAGCGGTGAATCGATCGCCTCGCCATGCTTGCCGCTGATGTACTCTTTTGGATCAAACAGATCCATTTGTGACGGGCCACCTGCCATGAACAGGAAAATGACCCGTTTGGCTCGCGGGGTAAAGTCCAATGCACGGGCCCCCGAAGCCTTATCCGCCGCATGCAGCATGTCATGCAATGCCAGTGCGCCAAAACCGCAAGCGGCATGTTGTAAACACTGTCGTCGATTCGGAATGAAATTGTTGTACATGGTGGGACAATACTTTCGTAGGACGGCCTTTCCAGGCCGTCTGTAAAATCGAGACGGCCTGGAAAGGCCGTCCTACAAATGTGGACGCTAATTCAAAACAATTGCCTTGCTCAAAGACGAAATACAAAATGATTCGAGGACATCAAGCTGTGACATAATTCCTGCCAGACAATCGAGTCAGCAGTAGCTTTATTTGGTTCATGCGTGATAAGCGACTTAGCTTCTTCAAGAAACGAGCTTGCTTCCTGCCGCTCGACGGAGGTAATCGGCCGACCTAAAACGCGAATCCAAAGCTGGTTTAGTCGTTCGTCATGTGCTGCCGACCCGGCTAGCAACGGATCGACCAACGACTTTGCTCGTTTACGAAACAGGTCGTTGTTCATCAAGAACAGCAACTGAGTTGGAACGACCGTTTGATTGCGTTGACCTGAGATCTGTGCCGGATTAACAAAATCGAAGTAAGTCCTGACGCGATCGTCGTTGGTAAAGCCGTTCCGCATGACGGGTAAATAAACGGTTCGTTCAAATTCCTGAGACGGCCGAGGTTTGCGATGCGTATAATTGGGAGGATTCACTCCCTTCTGGACCAAAGCCCCGGTGTTCTCGACAACTTCGAGAACCAATGCTGGCCCTCCATGACTCTCTCGTAGCTCACCGCTGACGGCAAGGATCGAATCTCGGATCGCCTCAGCATCCAATCGCTGCCGATTCATTCGCCAAAGAAATCGATTGTCCGGATCGCCCAGTGTGCCTGCTACATTGGGGTTCGCGCTGCTGAGTCGATAGGTACGACTAAGGACCAACGAGCGAATCAAAGTTTTTTGCGACCAGCCATCCTTCATGAAGCGAGTCGCAAGGTGATCGAGTAACTCAGGATGACTTGGCACCTCGCCGCGAACGCCGAAATAATCGATCGATCGCACAAGTCCTTCACCGAACAGCTTTTGCCAGATGCGATTGACCGTGACGCGAGCTATGAGTGGATTCTTGGTGTCGACCAGCCAATCCGCCAGTTGCAATCGTCCGCTTTGTCCACTGGGGATTTCAGGAAAGTCCTTCCACGAAGCGACTCTCAGCGCGCCTCGCGGAACGATCTTGCCCGGAGCATACGGGTTTCCGCGAATGTAGACTGGCATGTCAGCCGGCTTCTCGCCATCGTGCATTGCGAACGCTTGGGGAACTTTGGAGGAGAAGAACTCTGCATGCTGGATCTCTGTACCAAGTGTCTTGAGCTTTTCGGTCAGTTCGTCCCTCTGCTTAGTCAGCGAGTCCTTCGTAGCAGGCACACTCCCTGCGTCTCGGCTAGACCGTTCAGGATTCGATTGTGCTTCCTTGCTTTTTTCGCTATCGGTTTTATCATTTTTGATTTCACTGTTGTTGGCGGACGGCACACGGAGTGTACCTGCTACCTTGTCATCGGCAGCTGCTTTTTCGAGCTTCGCGATTTGAGCAACGATCGCTTTCTTCTCGTCATTGAGCTTGGTTTGTTCGGCCTTCAAACTTGCAATCTTCGCCGAATGTTCTTCTTCGAGCTTTTTCCGCTGCTCAAGCTGCTCAGGAGTTTCAGGAAGCTCGGTTGCGTTAAGCGTACTCCAGACTCCAAACGGAATCTTGCGTGTCGATGGCGAACTACGTAGCATCCCGGCGATCCCGTAATAGTCATCGACTCCAATCGGATCGAACTTGTGATCGTGGCATCGTACACAGCCTAAGGTCATGCCGAGGAATACAGTTCCAATTTTGCTGACCTGCGTATCGATATGATCGGTCTCCATCTTCGGTTTGTCCGGTTCAACAATCTCGACATCACCCAACATCAAGAAACCAGTTGCCGTAATGTTGTTGGCTTTCTCCTGAGGTGTAGAAGCCTCCATCAAATCGCCCGCTATCTGCTCGCGAACGAAACGATCGAATGGCTTGTCATTGTTGAAAGCTTCGATCAGGTAATCGCGATAACGCCAAGCGTGCTGAGCGAAAACACTGTTCGATGTGCCGATCATGTCGGCATAACCAGTCAGATCTAGCCAGTGCCGTGACCAGCGTTCACCGTAGGCTCGTGAATCTAGCAATCGATCCACGACTGTCGCGCAGGCATGCGGAGAGTTGTCTCGAATAAACGCATCGATCTCGGTATGCGTCGGTGGAAGACCCGTCAGATCGAGACTTACTCGTCTTAGCCATGTGTAGCGATCCGCATCCCCAACGGGTTGAATACCAACCTCTTCTTGCTTAGCAAGAATAAATCGATCGACCGGATCGAGTGGCCACGATTGGTTGTGTACGGAAGGTGGCTGAGGATCTGCAACCGGTTGAAAGGCCCAGAATTTACGACCTTCGTCGAGGTCGATCGTTCGAGCGGTCGGTAGCTCATCAGCCACACGCGGATCAGGAGCCCCCATCGCAATCCAAGCTTGAAAATCGGCGATGATTGAATCGGCGAGCTTTCCCTTGGGAGGCATTTCCGCATCCTCATATCGCAGCGCCTTGAGGATGGCACTGCGTTCAGGCTCATTGGGGACAATAGAAGCACCGCTGTCGCCGCCTTTCAGCAGTCCGGCCCGATGATCAACACGCAATCCAGCTTGTATTATCTTGGAACCGGCCGCATGACATTCGTAACAATGTTCGATAAGCACTGGTCGTATCTTCTTCTCAAAGAACTCCAATTGCTCCGGTGTAAGATCTTCTTTCCCGTGGGCCGTCAAACAAAGTAGTAGGCACACTCCGTTTGCCGTAACCAAGCCACACCAAGTACTTAATCGAGCCAAGAAAGGAAAGATCGCTCGGAATGCTCGATGGATTATGAAAAAGGCGTTACAAGCGGACGGCACACGGAGTGTACCGTTTACTTTAGGACTATTTCGCATTCGTAAACTCCTGTAGCTTAAGTCGATCGAGAACGGCTTGCATGTGCTTGCGCATCGCAAGTTCTGCCGCATCCGGATCATGATCGCGAACCGCTTTCAAGACCGCCTTGTGCAGCTTACGTCCAAGTTGATTTTCACGCTGAGTCGGTGTCGTGCGAACCATCTGGGTCAACACAAATTCGTAAATTACCTCCATCAGGTTTTGCATCAAGACGTTGTCAGCGATCTCGATCAACTTTCGATGAAAGCGGAAGTCGATTTCCAGCGCGTCTGCGTAAGGCAGTTCCTCATCATCCAGTTGATTGAGCAGCGCCGAGAGTAGTTCGATGTCCTTAGCCGTTGCTTTCTCCGCAGCCTGTCGAGCGGCCTGGACTTCAATTGCCGAACGCAATTCAGCATACGACAGCAACTCCTGCGGCGAAATCGTCACCGCAGACTGCAGCAATCGCACACAGTTAGCCAAGCTGTTTGTATCCCCAACGAATGTGCCGCGACCACGCTGGATGTCGACCAAACCCAAGCTTTGAAGTCGAGCCAACGCTTCACGAAGCACTGGACGGCTGACCTGCAACTGTTCCACGAGTTCATGCTCGCCGGGAAGCCGCGAACCGGCGGCGAGCTTCTGATCTTTGATCACTCGGACAATCCGGTCCACGACCAAATCCACCGTGGTCCGTCGCTCAATTGCTGCCAACTGCATCAACCATCTCCCAACGCGAGGCCTCTTGTCACCTAGCCAACTTGTAATACATGTTAACAGGATGCTGGTCCTCGCTCAAGCTGACGAGGGGAGTGAGTCAAGAATTTGATCACGGACCGATATCCAAGGGGCTGAAAACAACCACTAACGCAGCTTCAGCCCCGTGGGCAGAAAGCCGCAAGAGCTGATGACTCGCCTGGACCGGTGTCGTCGCGACCGAGGGCGAGTTGCACCATATCGACCGTGTGTGCTCCCCAGTTCGTCATCAGGTGCCCGGAGTAGTCTCGATACAGATCCCAGCCGCGCCACAAGAGATCGCCGACTTTGAAGTCTTCCTTCATCCACAAGTGTCGGTGATGCGGCCTCAGTGGAGTCGGACCGCAGAACAAGTCGAAGTCAACTCCGCCAAACGCTGGCTCGACATCGAGCGATGGCATGGGCAAGGGTCCCGGATAGTTCGGCAATTCGACTTTCGAGATCCGCCCCAATCCTCCGTTGCGGATGAACTCGCAGGCGAAGCGATTGACCTCCATTGTCCGTTGCTGGCTGCCGACTTGCAGGACTCGGCCCGTGCGTTTCACGGCATCGGCGAGTAACCGGCCTTCGCGAATGGTCACGGTGAGTGGCTTTTCGAGATACACATTTAGTCCCGCTTGCAGCGCGAAAATTGCAGCTTGAGCGTGATGATGATCCGGCGTCGCGATGATGACGGCGTCGAGTTTGTCTTTGTCTCTCGCGCGATCGAGTAATCGGCGGTAGTCCTGAAACGTTTCGCACTTCGCGGCATCGGCCTGCGTAAAGTGAGCCAGCACTTTGGCGAACTCAGCGTTCGGCTTCATCGCGCTTGCGATCCGTAGCGACGCGCAATCGCAGATCGCTCCGACCGTCACCGACGGTGGCAGATTGCCCATCAAGTACTTGCCACGCACGCCCGTGCCGATGACGCCGATCCGAACGATGTTGTTAGCCGAGCGTTCGGGCTCAGCCTTCGCCGTCATCGTCCAGGCGGTGGCGATACCGACTGCTCCGAGAAACTCGCGACGAGAAATGTCATAAGGCCAAGTCCTCTCTCGCATATTTGACGCTGGCCGCAATGTTGGCATCTTCCAGTTCGACTTGCTTGTCGAGTGACAGCGAGCCGACTTCTTGCAGGCTCTGGATCCACCTCGTGACTTGCTCCACCTCGGTTTGCTTTGGCTGCTTGGCGTCCTTCGGCGGCATCTCGCCAAGTTGCAGGTTTTCGAGCACCAGTTGCCAGTTCTCCGCGTCAGCTGTGCTCGCGGCAATCTTCAGTGCATCCACGCGAAAGTCACCCTGCTGCTTCTTCGGCCCATGGCAACCGCTGCAGTAGGTCTGGAAAAACGCCGTGACGGCCGGAGTAACGGCGGCATCTTCAGCATTTGCCGATGGCACGATCAACAGGGCGAGTGCAAGCAGGTTCATGCCTCGGCAATAGAACGATGCGGTACAAATCGGATTCATACGAGTTCCTTGATGACGCCGTCGGCCTCGCCCCCTTGAAAATCTTTCGGTATCGCGACGCCCAGGACGCCGAACATCGTCTGCCAAAGGTTGCCGAGGCGGACGTCTTTCTTTTCGAGGTGGCCTTGGTGCTTGATGCCGAGCTTGTGGCCACCGACCAGCATCGTGGGGAGGTTCGTGTTGTTGTGAGCGTTCTCGGTGCCGCCGCTGCTGCCCCAGACGAGCAGTGTGTTGTCGAGCAGCGTGCCGTCGCCTTCCTTCACGCTCTTGAGCTTCTCGATGAAGTAGGCCCAGTCTTCCATGTACCACGTGTCGACCGACGTCAGCCACTTGAGCTTGTCGGGCTCTTCGCCGTGGTGCGTCATCTCGTGATAGCCGTAAGGACAGCCCTTGTAGGCATAGCAGTGAGTACCGTCGTTTAGGTCGCGGCGGGCATAGTAATTGATGACGCGCGTGCTATCGGTTTGCAGCGCGAGCGTGATGACGTCGAACATCAGACGCTGGTAGCGGCGGTAATCGAAATTACCTTTGGCTTGCAGTTCGGGATCGAGCGCCTGCACATTTTGTCCGAAGTCGATCGCGTCGACTTCAGGCTTTGGCTTATCGAGCCACGCGAGATCGGTGGCGATGTTCCGTTCGACGTCGCGAATGGAATTGAAGTACTCGTCGAGCTTCGCTTGGTCTTCTTTACCGAGTCGATTTTGCAGACGTTTGGCTTCGTCGCGCACGGCATCGAGCACGCTGCCGGTTCGGCCCTCGCCCGCTTTGCGCGCGGCGACTTCCTCGGCACTCTCAGCACGAAAGAGTTTGTTGAAGAGGATGTGCGGGCGGTTCTCGGCGGGGATCGGTGTGCCGCCGCGAGTCCAGGCCAGCGTCTTATCAATCGTGCCGCTGCCGAAGCCGGTGCCGCGATGAACGCCAAGCACGAGGCTGGGGAAACGCGTCGCTTTGCCGATGGTCTCGGCGAGTTCTTGATCAGCAGAGATGCGGAGCTTAGCGTCGGCTTTGTGCGTGGCGGTGCCGGTCAAGAAGGTGCGGTCACCACCGTGGCCGCCGGAGTGTGTGAGCTTCAGGCCGCTGATGAGCGTGAACTCATCCCGCAGATGCGACACCGGCTTCAAGATGGTTGTCGCTTCCCATTCTCGCCCAAACGTGGTCGGCGTGTAGTCGCGGCCATTCACGCCGAGGCCCCACATGGTGAAGACGGCTCGCTTGGGGCGTTCCGATTCGGCGATGCCTCCAGCGGTTGAGGCCGCGCGAGCTAGCGACGACATCGACTCCAGCCACGGCAAGGCCAGAGCGACACCCGCGCCACGAAGTAGCGTGCGGCGAGAAACAGGAAGATACTTGATGATGTTCATGACGGCTACTTGGCGAGAAAGGGTTCGGAAGAAACAACGGCTTGAATCAAATCTTGTAGTCGGTGATCGGACGTCACGGAGGTCGTTGTGATCTGTTCGAGCGTCGTATTGTCGACATACCCGACCGGGCGACCGAGGGCGTATGTCAGCAGCTTCTCGCTGAAGGCGCGGACGAACTTTTCTTTCTCGGCGAGCAGTGCGGCCTTGTAACCGAAGAGGTCCGAGAACTCGCGACCCGACTTCAACGCGCCGCTCGGATCAATCTTCGGTGCTTTCGGACCGCCAATGCCTTCGCCGTTTTGCTGCTCGCGCCAGCGACCGATGGCGTCGTAGTTTTCGAGCGCGAGGCCATACGAATCGAGCTTGGCATGACAGCTCGCGCAGTTGGGTTCGCTTCGGTGCTTGGCAAGTCGCTCGCGCACGGTGAGTCTCGCTCCAGTGGTGTTGGGCTGAATCTCACCGGCGTTCGGCGGGGGCGGCGGCGGAGGATCGTTGAGTAGTTTTTCCAACACCCAAGCACCGCGACGCACCGGCAGCGTGCGTGTGCCGTCGGACAAGAGCGTCATCAATCCCGCCATACCGAGCACGCCGCCGCGATGATGCTCGGGGCGCAGAGCAACTTTCTGAAACGCGTCACCAGTTACGCCGTCAATGCCATAGTGCCGGGCGAGCCGCTCGTTGACGATGAGGAATTGCGAATCGAGGAAGTTCGTCACCGGTAGGTTTTCGCGGAGCAACTGCTGGAAGAACGCGAGCGGTTCTTCACGCTCGGCGGACCTCAGCTTCGCGTCGTAGTCCTTGTATTCCTTCGCGGGTTCGACGCTGCCAAACAGTTCCACATCGAGCCACTGGCCGGCGAAGTTCTCTACGAAGTGGCGGCTCTTAGGATCGGCCAGCATTCGAGCGACCTGAGTACGCAACGTTCCGGCATCTCTCAAGCTACCTTTGGCGGCGATGGCAAACAACTCGTCATCCGGCAGCGAACTCCACAGAAAATAGGAAAGGCGGCTGGCGAGTTCGTGATCGTTCAACGGACGCGCCGCCGATTCGCCGCTGGCCTGCGGCTCTTGAAGAAAGACGAAGCCGGGCGAGACGAGCATCGTTTGCAGCCCCAAACGTAACGCGGCATGGAAGTCGAGTTTCTCCTCGCGCATGGCCTTGGCGGCGATGTTGACGAGCCGGTCTACCTCCGCAGCTTCAACTGTCCGTCGATACGCACGCGGCAGCAACCGGGAGAAAATCGCCCGAAGGCCGGCCTCGTCTGCCGGAGTCTTGTCATCAAGTCCGAGCACGACATGACTCGACGGAGGCCATTCTTTCGGCAGCGGACCTTCCACCTCGATTTTGTCGAGAAAGAGACGCGGCGCGGTGTCCGCGTTGTGCGTTGGATGCGGAATCCAGCGAGGCCCGGTGAAGGCATTCAAGTCCTTGAGCACCTGCTCGCGCTCGACCTTGAGTCGTGCGACCTCGGCATCGTCGCGTGCTGCCACCGCTTTTTGGATTTTGCCCTGCACAACCAGCCAACGCAGGTGCAGTGCATTCCAGTCGGGATTGTTGACGCGCAGGTTGTTGATGCCGTTCCAAGCCGGCACCAACGGCTTCTGCTGGTCGGGCTGCCCGGCCCTCAGGAACAGCAGCATCTCCGCCACACCTGGTTTCTCCAAAGTTCCCTCGACGGCGATGTCATGCTCGCTCTCCAGCGGCGTACCGGGGGCGTAGGTGAGACGCATCACCACTGGCGTGCCCCTCGCACCGGGTGAGGCCCCGGCATAAACGCGCACGCGATAGTAGCCGTCCTTCATGACCAACTTTGTCAGGTCCGGGCGCGGTCCATGCGGCACCATCGCCCACGTCTTATCTTCCTCGGGTTTGCCTCCGTGGCCGCCCCACATTTCGATGCCGGTGGCCTTCTTGTCGTAGAATGTCGGGCCGAGGGGAATCTGATGGTCGATGGCCTGCGCCACTTCCGTAGTAGAGCCTTCGTTTCTGTTCAGCTTCTTTTCCGCCTCATAGACATAGGTCTCCGCCTTCGGCGGCGCGTCCTGCACCGCCTCGCGTGCAATCTCTGCGGTCCATTCAAGATAGCTCGCCATCTGCATCTGATCGAAGAACAACGCGCTGCTGATCCGGTCGAAGCCTTCCGCTTTGCCATCGGCAGGTAGCTCGCGTTTGAGCTTCTCGACGAAGTGCGGATCGAGTTGGAAAAGATCGCCGACGGTGTTGGCATACTCCTGCCGATTGAGCCGCCGCATCAGAATTCGCCCGCCGCTCATGCGAGCCAGCCTCTCGGCCTCCTTGAGCTTCGCTCCCACCCACTCCACGACCACAAACGCAGCCTTCGGATCGGGTCGAGGTTCGTCTTTCGGCGGCATCGCACCGCTGTTGATCTGATTGATGACCTCGTGCCAATCATCCGCCGTCGTGCCGCGTAGGAAATCGGTGCCGAGTTGATCAATACGGAGTCCAGCCTTAGCCTGCTTGGCATCATGGCACGAGTAGCAATGCCGCTTCAGAAATGGCAGCACGTCGCTCTCATACTCAGGCGCTGCCGCAAACGCCGTCGACGTTGGCAAGCACATCGCGATCGCCAGCAAGCAGCAGGCCCTGTGCAACAATTCTTTCATCGCATGCATCGAGATGATGTTCATTGTTTCCTACTTTGACGGCTTTTTGTTGGTTTCGAATTCCGCGATGGCCTTCCTCAGTTCTTCAGCGGCCTGACCAGTGGCGGTGCGAGCAATCCTGCTGGCCACGAAGCTGTGGCGTTTCACAATCTCGGCGGGTGAGATCGTGGTGATCTTCGCGTCGGGATGATCGACCCGCACAAGCTCCAGATCGGCGGCGTTCACGAGGCTCATCGAAAGGTCGAGCGTCTTGAGCCGGCCCTTCATCGCCAGCAGATGCTTGAGCCCGCCTTCGTAAGTGACGAACGCTTCGTGAAAGCCGACATGCCCCAACTTCGGCATCTTCGCAATGGACGCCAAAGACGCTTGCGAGACGTTGCCCATCTCGGCGACCGCAAAAGAGTCCAGCGTCGGATGGCCTTCGAAGAACTTCACACCGGCTTCACTCACTTGCGAATGCACCACGGTGAACGACTTCAGTCCCTTGATCTTGGCGGCTTGCTCCATGCCCGCATCGCTGATGCCGAGTGTCAACTTGATCTCGACGAGCTTGGAGTCCAACAAGGCATCGAATCCCTTGCCGCTATACAGAGGCGACAGCGGGTGATTCCTCAGGAAGCCATTGTGATCAATGCTTATGAACCTCAGTTCCGGCATCTCTTTCAGAGCACGGAGACTTTCGTCGCGCAGCCAGGGGCCATTGCCCGTGAGCGCCAGCACGCGACCGTTGGAGTCGTAAATGCAACTGAAGCTTAGCCCTTTGTTTTCGGTACCGCGAACTCCCCAAGACTTCAGATTGGCGGTCTCGACGCTCAGTTCCTTGAGTCGATTGATGACGCCTGCCTTCGCCCAACCGGGCACCTCGGCCACTTCCACCGCATGTCCCTCGACGGCGATGATCTTCGCAACGATCCGTGCCTCGGTGGGATGTAACGGAACCTCCAATGCTCGCGCTGACTGCTGCATACCGAGCATTACGACGAATGCGATCCAAAGATGCTTGCTCATAAGTCGCTCCAAGCCCTCGTGGGGTAGGCTTCCGTTTGTAGTTCCGCCTGAAGGCGGAACTACGATCGACCGCATTGTCACTCTCATCCAACAATGCTATCATCACTAAGGCACTGGATCAAGTCCTCCTAAAAGTCTCAACAGCATGGATACGTTACTTGTTCGCAGCCCGGTCTATGTTCCCAGCCGACGATGTGCGCGTTGAGAATTCGCAACTTGGTGACGATGCTTTCGCCGTCGGCTCACGTCTCGTTATGATCAGGAAGGTAAAGCCGGTACCGCGAGTATCGGCTATAATTTGATGTACTGATCAGATCTGGGATTTCTTAGGAAGACGCCATATGGCAACAGTCCCCAAGCATTACATAACCCCTGAAGAATATTTGCACCGCGAGAGAAAGGCCGAGTTTCGGTCCGAGTACTTTCGTGGCGAAATGTTTGCCATGGCGGGCGCGTCGGCCAATCACAACTTAATTGTCGGCAATTGCATACAGACTCTCGGTCAGCAGCTCAAGAAAAAGCCCTGCCGGGTCTATCCGAGCGACTTAAAGCTTCGGATTGAAACGACCGGCTTGTACACCTATCCAGACCTTTCGGTCGTTTGCGGCGAGCCTCAGCTTGAATCGGATGCAGGTGATGTGCTGCTGAACCCTGTAGTGCTCGTCGAAGTCCTCTCGGATTCCACAGAGGCATACGATCGAGGGAAGAAATTCGAACACTATCGAACCATTCCAAGTTTAAAGCATTTCGTTTTGATTGCCCAAGACCGACACTCGATCGATTGCTTCACGCGATCCACCGACGGCAGTTGGAATTTGACAAGTTGCCAAGGTCTCGACGGAAAGATCATGTTGGATGCGATAGACAGCGAGTTGGTCGCAGCCGAAGTTTACGATAAGGTCGTTTTCGCGAACTAGAATAACTCAACGCATTTACATGGGTGAATCTGTGGTTGCGGCCCCTTATTCGCCATTGCCAGTTGCAACTACACAGGAGTGTTCTTGTGCAGACCCCTCGCGCCTGAGTGTGGTTAGTGACCTGACTCGGGCTCAGTCCCATTCAATATCCTCTGGCCCTGGCCCATTGTGAATTGGAATCGAATATCAATAGGAGTGGTGTTTGTATGGCCGCTGAAATGGAATTGAAACGGATCCCGTCACCACCGCGAATTGTCGCGACTAGCGGGATCGTTTTCTCGGGGCTTTTTATCGCCAGTCTCGTGCTTATCCGTTTGGCTGCTCCAGCGGATCCGAAAGATCCAGGCGTATGGCTTTCGGACCCAGCTTTACGAGACTGGGTCTCGATGTCCTTGAACCTCGTTCCATTTACCGGGATTGCGTTCCTGTGGTTTATGGCTGTCCTCCGCAACCACATTGGGCTGTTGGAAGATCGTTTTTTGCCACCGTGTTTCTTGGTAGTGGCTTGCTCTTTGTAGCCATGCTTTTTGCAGCAGTCGCCGTCACCCGAGGACTGATGGATGCTTTCGCCAGTGCCGATGGTATTCTTGTCCAACCGGAAACGTACCAACTTGGTCGTAGTATGGCATTTGCTCTGATGAACACATTTTGCATGAAGATGGCGGCGGTGTTCATGTTCGTCACGAGTACGATCGGACTTCGCACAGCGGTACTCTCACATTGGTTATCGTTTGTTTGCTTCTCGTTTGGATTGGTACTACTCCTGGTCATGGCCGACTTTGCTTGGATTGCACTCCTGTTCCCGTTGTGGGTTCTGCTTGTGAGTGCGTTCATTCTTTACAAAGGATTCAATAAGGATTCTACAAATCTGGTTTCCGACAGAGTAGGTGAATCGCAGGCGGAAAGGCGTAACGACCATTTCAACGCATAGAAGTCAATCAGCGTAATAACCTAATTCTTTGTAGCAGGGGCCATTTATCGAGTTATTCTTAGATGAATATCACCCCTATCATTATCCATAGCGTGTCACCATGGGAAAAGGCAAAAAGTCATTTGCCAAATCGGAAGAATCGCAACCCCTAGAGACCAGTCCCTCGCTCATGTCGCACCCGACATTGGCGGAGCTAGTTGCAATTGGGAAGAGTCTCCGCGATAAATGCCCGCGCGAGTCGCACGCGGCCTGGAAACCTTCCGCTAACCGGGCGCGTCCCCTTGCCTTGATGGAGGAATCGAACAAGGGCCGCATGCCACAGCTTGTACCGATCCGTCACGGCCGCATGATGAAGTCGCCGTTTACTTTCTATCGAGGAGCGGCACTCAACATGGCTGCAGATTTGGCCAACATGCCTTCGACCGGGATCCGGGTGCAGGCCTGCGGCGATTGCCATTTGCTAAATTTTGGAGCGTACGCAACGCCCGAACGTCGGGTGATCTTCGATATCAACGACCTCGACGAGACTCTCCCTGCGCCTTGGGAGTGGGACGTGAAACGCCTAGCCGCTAGCTTCGTGCTTGCTTGCCGCGACAACGGCTTCAGCGAAGAAGATGCCCGCGATGCCGTGCTGAAGTCCGTGCGCTCATATCGGAAACGCATGGCTGAATACAGCGAGATGAGTGTGATGGATGTGTGGTATGCGAGCATGGACGTCGAAGAAGTGATCTCGGCGCTCGAAGATGAAGAGACAAAAAAGCGAGCCAAGAAACGCCTGGAAAAGGCTCGCGAACGCAGCGTGCTTGAACACGATTTTCCCGAACTTGCCATAAGTACCGGCCTCGCGCCAACGATTAAAGAAAGTCCACCCTTGATATTTCACTTGCGTGACCAGGAACACGAAGTACAAATGGCAACGATCAAAAAAGCTTTTTCGCTCTATCGAGAAACGATGCAAGAAGACCGTCGATTGCTTCTCGATCGTTTTAAACTGATGGACATAGCGATCAAGGTCGTCGGAGTCGGTAGCGTTGGAACCTACTGTGGCATCTTGCTGTTGATGGCAAGCGAGCACGATCCTCTTTTACTCCAGTTCAAACACGCACGTCCATCCGTACTCGAAGCCTTCGCGGGTAAGAGCCTGCACTCCAACCACGGTCAGCGTATTGTTCACGGTTGCCGGATGATGCAATCAGCCAGCGACCTCTTTCTTGGATGGACCGAGGGAACCGAAGGTCGACAATTCTACGTACGTCAGTTGAAAGATATGAAAGTTAAGCCGATGGTCGAGATTTTCTCGCCAAGCGTCATGCTCGAATACGCAAGCTTGTGTGGTTGGACGTTAGCTCATGCACATGCCCGTTCAGGCGAACCCGCCAAGATCAGCGGCTACTTGGGTGAAAGCGACAAATTTGATCGAGCCATCGCGGACTTCTCTGTCGCGTATGCGAACCAAACCGAACGTGACCATGAGGAATTGATGAAGGCCGTTCGATCAGGAGAACTGGAAGTCTTTGTCGAAGAACTGTGAGAGACAGCGAAACGCGAACCTACTTGAGCTGACTTCGCGAAATGCACTCGACTACAATCAAGTGCTACGGCAGCTAGACTCAAAACGTGGATAACAAAAGGCTCAATCATGGTGACGGTCGACAAATTTCTTCTGCTGAAGCTTCATCCTTGTGCGGAAGGATTAAGCGACGAAGTCGTACACGACATAGGCAATCAATGCGATCTACTGCGTTGTGAATCAGGCGAGATTCTACACAAAGCGAATGATCCGATGCCGTTCGTTTATCTCGTGATCCACGGTCGCGTTAAGCTCTCGCTCATCGACATTCAAGGGAATGTTTTGCTGGAGCGATATCAAGTGGCTGGAACACAGGTCGGGGCATTGGCCGCCGCGTCGGGCGAACCGTCTCCCATGCAGGTCGAAATAGTCGAACCCTCCACGTTGCTCCGTCTAAACTATCAAACGCTATTCAAATTGACCAAGCAACACGACCAATTCCGTCAGAATATGTCTCGCATCATCGCGGAAGCGGTCAATGGTGCGCTGATGGGAGAGCGACGAAAGAAGTTGCCACGGCTGATTTCTATTTTTCACCAATCGCCAGCAACCAGGGAACTCGCGCGACGATTGGTGATTCGTCTACATGATTTGGGACAGAATGCGTACGTCGTTCATGACCAGCCGGATTGGACTCCAGTCGACGGAGTTCCTAACTATTGCATGCTGCAAAACGGCCGTTACGCTTCCGATTCGGAAGTCCGTCAAGAAATCGACAAGATGCCTGATCGAAAACCGATTATCCTCGACCTGGATGCGGCAATCCCAGTTAAGAGGATATCGGACGTCGTCGAGATAAGCGAGAAGGTTTTCTGGTGCGTCACCCCCGACACATGGCGAAAGGCCGCTGCTCTACTTGTCGAGATCGAACATCAATCTCCGAATTGGCGGGACAAAATCAATATTGTGTGGTTGCTACCCGGCAGCATGCTCTGGGCGCCACTGGCCCCCGAGTTGAAGTCGCTTGCGATTCGAGACTTCAAGGTGTCTCTCGATGAACCACCCGAACATCGAAGCCGAGTCATGTTGAATGGTTTCGAACGTATCATTCATGAGATGCGAGGAGTTCGAATCGGCTTAGCGTTGGGCGGTGGTGCGGCGAGAGGCATGGCCCATTTGGGCGTCCTCCGCGTGCTCGAAGAAAACGGTATTTGCGTCGATATGATTGCCGGCACCAGCGCTGGGGCAATGACGGGAATCTTGTACGCTTCGGGAATGAACCCAGCGTACAGCACCGAGTGCTTCGTAAAGGACTTAAGTCCCCCATGGTTCTTTCGAAAAATACCCAACGGTAGTCACTGGTATCTACTGTACATGTATCGGAGATGCCAATTTGATCCGCTATTGAGAAAATACTTGAAGGACAGTCGGCTAGAACAACTGCCGATTCCCGTTCATTCGGTCACTGTAGATCTGATCAGTGGGAAACCGATCGTGCGCCAGGAGGGAGACTCCGTGCACGCCGTCCTCGAGAGTATCAACGTACCCGTTTTATCGAAGCCGATTAACCGAGATGGTAGAGCGTTGGTCGATGGCGGCATCATTAACAATGTACCAGCCAACACCCTTGTGGCGAAAGGATGCAATTTTGTCATCGCGGTTAGCGTTACGGCAAAGATAAAACAGGAATTTGCAAAGAATGGACCGGATACTCTGACAGCAAAAATGAAGTCGGCGTCGGTACTTGAAACCATCATGCGGACTTATGTTGTACAAAATGTCAATATGAACTCGGTGGGAGTGCAACCGGCAGACTTTGTGATTCAGCCCGATGTACGAGATTTTGATGTTACCGAGTTTTCGCGAGCCGACGAGATGTCCACTATAGGTGCACAGACGACTCGCGAGTCGCTGCCGCAATTAAAGCAATTGCTGTCACGAGTCGACAGCAAACTATTTGAAGACATTTAGTTTTGCTCCTTCGCCTAGTTTGAAAAAGAGCAGAATAACTTAATTGGAATTGATATGGATATTGAGCCGCTTGATCACATATCTCTTTGGTGCTTCTTTGTCGTCGTAATCGTTTTTTCGATCTTGACAGTGGAGTTTGGGTATCGCTTCGGGAGATGGCGACTTGCTCACAAATCAGAAGAGCGGGAAACACCGGTGGCGGCGATGGTCGCGTCTATTCTTGGTTTGTTGGCTTTCATACTCGCATTCACATTCAGCATGGCGGCGAGCAGGTTTGATGCACGCCGCCAAGTCGTGCTTGAAGAAGCCAACTCGATCGGCACTACCTATCTGCGGAGTCAGCTTTTGCCTGAACCGCAGCGGTCGGAGATTGTCAAACGACTCCGCGAGTACACAGCGATTCGTGTACAGCCTCTCAACATGGGCATCATGAAGGATCTGATGAAGCAGTCAGATGAATTGCTGAAGCAAATCTGGTCGCAAGCCGTGATGGCCGCCGACAAGGATCCAAGATCCATTACGACAGGCCTGTTTCTGCAGTCGCTTAATGAGACGATCGATATTCATTCCAAGCGTGTCTTCATCGGGCTTCGCAATCGAATCCCGCTTAGTATCTGGATAGCACTCTTCAGCCTCACGCTACTGGGCATGTTTTCGATTGGATATCAAGCCGGGCTTTCCGGAACACACCGTTCGCCCGAGATGCTCATCATGACGCTATCCTTTACTCTTGTGTTGTACTTGATTGTCGACCTAGATCGCGGGCAAGAAGGCTTTCTGAAAGTGAGCCAACAGGCAATGATCGATGTTTTAAACACGTTGGAAAACAGCAAGCCATAACGGGACGGGACGTAGTACTCACATCTGCACCGAATATCTCGTCGGCAGGTTCAAGATTTCGTTTCCCCGCACACTTTTTGGTTGATCGAGTTCTGAAAACAAAACCTTTACCAATGACGACCCTATGAAAATTTACTGCCTCTTCTTCGTTGCCTTACTAATGGGGAACCTGGCCGCACTGAACGCTGCGGCTGCTGAAAAACCGAACATCCTCGTCATCCTCGCTGACGATCTCGGCTGGTCGGACCTCGGGTGTTACGGAGGCGAGATCCGCACGCCGAATCTCGACTCGCTCGCGGCGGACGGACTGCGTTTCACGCAATTCTATACATGCACGCGCTGCTGTCCGTCGCGTGCTTCGCTGCTCACGGGGCTTTATCCGCATCAGGCAGGCATCGGGTTAATGACATCCGATCAGTCCGCGAAATTTCCTGGCGCCGGCGACAAAGGCGAAGCATTTCCAGGCTATCGAGGAGCTTTGAATGCGAGTTGTGTGACCATCGCACAAGTGCTTAAGCCTGCCGGCTACCGCACGGCTGCTGCGGGAAAATGGCATGTCGGCGACAGCGAACCGCCGACCAAACGCGGCTTCGATGACTTCTACGGCTTCGTCGGTGGCTATGGAGTCGACTCATGGGAACCGCGCATGATGACTCGATTGCCCTCGGGTAGTCCGCAGCGAACTTACAAAACCGGAGAATACTTCGCAACCGACGCGATCACTGATCATGCTCTGGATTTCCTAACCGATATGCGAAAATCAAGCGCGCCTTGGCTGCTCTACATTGGGTATCAGGCCCCGCATTTCCCTGTGCAATCGAAACGCGAGGACATGACAGGCTACTCGGAAATTTACGCCCAAGGCTGGGACAAAATTCGTGAGCAACGTCTAGGGAGGCAGACGAAAATCGGCCTCGTTCCTGAGAGCACCGCGCTGACACCACGAAGTCCTATTCCCCATCCCGTCGCCTCCAAACGCCTCGGCTCGTGGTCTGATGACGGGCGAAATCCCGCGTGGGATTCGCTGCCAACCGATCGCCGCGCGGACCTCGCGCAGCGCATGGCTGTTTATGCGGGAATGGTCACGGGCATGGACCGCAATATCGGCCGACTGCTTAATGACCTCAGATCCAACGGCGAGCTCGATAACACGCTTATCCTATTTCTCAGCGACAACGGTGCGTGCGCAGAGTGGGAGCCATTTGGATTCGAGATGTTGCCGACGGCAGATCCCGTACCCGGCGCTGGGATCAACCAGGGGACGCAAGCACTGCCGAACAAAATCTACCGAGGTGATGAACTTGCGATGATGGGCCAACCAGGATCGTTCCCGAGCTACGGCTCGGGCTGGGCGAACGCATGCAACACACCTTGGCGACTCTACAAACACTACGGCCACGAAGGGGGCATCGGTACGCCGCTCATCGCGCACTGGCCATTGGCCACAGGGAAAGACAAGAACAAAGGTCGGTTCGTGAACGAGCCGGCGCATCTCATTGACATCATGACGACGTGCGTGGACATCGCAGACGCAAAGTATCCCGCTGAGTGGGATGGAAAGAAAGTCCTCCCGATGGAAGGAGCGAGTCTCCGCCCGTTGCTTGATCCAACCGATGGTCGCTCAGCTTCGCTGTCTCCCCGTCTGCTCGCTTGGGAACATGAAGGCAACCGCGCGATCCGTGAAGGCAAATGGAAACTCGTCTCCATTGGCGCCGCGCCGTGGGAGCTTTACGATATGGAAGTCGACCGCGTAGAAATGAATGACCTCGCCGCATCCCAGCCGAAGCGAGTGACCGACATGTCCGCGAAATGGGAAACTTGGGCGAATCGCACGAAAGTCCTCCCAAGACCCGTAGCGCCGCGCTTAGCGAATCCTAAACCTTAGATTTGAAGAGCAATAACTCTTTCCTGCAAGGCGCGACGAACTTACCAAGCAAGTCCGCACAGGTGCAGACTGGCTCATCAAGTTACAACATCCCACCGGCGTGTTTCCATTTCCCATTAGTCCGGGGCTGAATCCCCGAGAGAAAGTTGGTCAGATCGTCGCGCGTGCGATCAAGGATAAGCCTGAGATTGTCGTCAATATCAATCGCAACTAAGAATCAGCCATTTTCGCAGGTTGGCTGGGGTGGTTGCGATTCTTTGATCGCAACTATCAGTCTTTCTGATTAGAGTTGGACACTCGATTCCAATTTCAAAAAACGCCTCGCTGTAGATCTTCAACCTTCTACAACGAGACTTGACTCACGGGACTTATACTCCCGATCGCCCAAATTCAATCCTGATCATTGCCAGCAGGCTTCGCAAGATTCGAAGCCAACTTCTCGTCAATGCAGTTGCCTGTGGCAACCGTGCAATCGTTCTTTTACGCCCAGTCATCCCGCCCAAGTCTTTTGCAGCGAAGAATGCAGGCTCAATGCGTCCACGTCCAGACCACCTACCACAGTACCAAAGCACAGTACCACAGTGCCACCCACTTTTTGCTATTTTTAGCTTGCCTGACAGATGGCGGGTCGGTAAACTTACTAGGCCATTAGGTCGGTAGAACTGTTGCAACGAATGGGAGAGTTAAGATGCCTAGACCGCTACGTTCTGAAATTTATAGTCCTTCCGAGGTTTCGATTCTGCACGTCTGTCAGCGCTGCGTTCGCAGGGCGTACTTGAGCGGCGTCGACGATTTCTCGGGAAAAGATTACTCCTACCGCAAAGAGTGGATTCGACAACGAATCGAAAAACTTGCCTCCGTCTTTGCCGTCGATGTTTTGACGTACGCGATTCTCTCCAATCACCTGCACGTTGTTTTGCGCAATCGACCCGACGTCGCCGAGACTTGGTCGGATAAGCAAGTCGCCTTGCGTTGGCTTCAGATTTTCCCTGGGAAACGGATCGAAGATCAACTTGGGGATCCTACTACTGCCGATGTGGATGTTCTTGCGAAGGATCCAGAACGATTGGCTTTGGTGCGAAAGAGGCTTTCGGATATCTCTTGGTTTATGCGGGCTCTTTCCGAACCGATCGCTCGACTTGCGAACCGGGACGACGACTGTACGGGTTCTTTTTGGGAGGGACGCTTTAAAGCGCAAAGAATCATCGACGAGGCGGCCTTGCTGGCGTGTTGTATGTATGTCGATTTGAATCCGATTCGCGCTGCTATGGCGGAATCGCTTGAGAAATCTGAGTTCACGTCCGCCTACGACCGGCTTGCCGCTCAAGCGGGAAAGAAAGTCGAATCCTCTGCGGCGCAGATGCGGGCGATTCCACGCGAGGAGGCGGCCAAGATGTTGCGTGACTTGTCCCCGGAGCAGTTGCGGGAGACTCGCAAGAAGGCTCGTAAGCGAAAGGGTCCGCGAGTGTTGCGAGACGCTTGGTTGGCACCGCTAACGTTGGATCGGAAATCGAATGGTCCGATGGCGAGCAAAGAAGGGCTTCGAGCGAGTGACACGGGGTTCTTGGACATGAGCGTCGAGGATTACTTGCGATTGTTAGTTTGGACAGGTCAACAAAAGCGATCGGACAAGAGAGGCTCGATTCCTGCGGACTATGCGCCTGTATTGGAACGAGTTGGTATCGATGCTGGAATGTGGATCGACTTGGTATGGAATTTCAAAAAGTACTTTGGAAAGAGCCGAGGTGCCGGATCGCCCGATCGAATGCGTGAGATGGCAGCCTCGGGAGGCAAGATGTTCCAACCGGGCCAGAAACTGGCTCGCAAGTGCTTTGTCTGAACGAGTTATTCCAAGCGTCTTTCTTAAGACTGTACCTGTCGTCAAGTCTCTCGGAGCCGAGGTGTCTTGGCTTTTGCTACCTCGGACCTGTCTACTGAGTCGAGGTCCGTGGATCCGTATTTCCTCCGCTCGCCATCTGACATTGGTCGTTGGAAGTATGACAGGTCAGTTAGACCATGGCGCGATGATGCAAAGCATGGCTCTCCACCTTTAACCTGTGTTCGCCCAATAACAAGGAATGCGTGTGGGATATACTTGGGCGTTTGAAATATGCGTGGGGAATATGCGTGGGTGGCACCTTTCGTATTTCGTACCCGTGAAGTTCTAAATCCCGGCGAAGCTGGCATTGGCAGAATGATTGCTGATGTGGAATTCGTCGACCTTGAGGGCAAGAACCACAAGTTGAGCGACTTGGCTTCGGGCCATGGTGCAATACTTATCATGACTAGCTCATCTTGTTCTGTCAGCAAACGTTACCTGCCGGAGATTGCGAAGCTTCAACCACAATTCGCGAAAGCCCAGCTTCCTGTTGTTCTGATCAATCCTTTCCCGAGTGAAAAGGAATCAGCCATCCGGTCGCAACTCGCTGCCCAACCCATCAGCGCCCTCTATGTTCATGACAAAACCAAGTCATTCGCGACGACGTTGTCTGCGAAGACCACAACGGAGGTTTTCTTGATCGATCGCAAAAGGACACTCGTCTACCGAGGCGCCCTCGATGATCAATGCGGGATCAACTACAACTTGGACGCCCCGAGACGCAGATACTTGCTAGAGGCAATCGACGCCTATGGTCGCAACGAATCACCAGCGATCTCAGCAACTGCGGCACCGGGATGCGAACTAGGACTTGATTCCGCGACTCGCGATTCCAAGACCGACGTAACTTATTACGGCGATGTGGCTCGCATTCTTCAGCAAAACTGCGTGTCCTGTCATCGTGACAGTGGAATAGCACCGTTTTCGCTAGCCGATTTGGATTCGGTCCAAGATCACGTGAGCGTTATCAAGCGTGTGGTAACAGAAGGAACGATGCCACCTTGGTTCGCTGCGAATAAACTGGATTCAAAATCGAATCCATGGGCTAATGATTGCTCCCTCTCGTCAAGGGATAAATCAGATTTGTTGTCTTGGATCGAATCGAAGGACCGACCGCTTGGCAAGCAAAGCGATGCACCTGAGCCAAAGCAATATCCGGCGGAATGGAGCATCGGCAAGCCGGATGTGATTTTGACGTTGAGCAAACCCTACGACATTAAAGCAACCGGCTATATGCCGTACCAGTTTGACGTCGTTGAGACGGAGTTGACCGAAGACAAATGGGTCACCGCTTATGAGATCCTGCCGAGCGAACGAGACGTTGTTCACCACGTTATCGTAAAAGTTCATGAGAAGGGAAGTTCGGCTCGAGATGCTGGTGAGGGAGCTGGAGGTTACTGGGCTGTTTATGTCCCAGGCAACGGATCTCAGAAGTACAACCAAGGATTTGCTAGACTCTTGCCTGCCGGATCGAAGGTCAGTTTCCAAATCCATTACACCCCCAGCGGAACGGCAAAAAAAGAGCGGCTGAGAATGGGCTTAGTATTTGCCGAGGACAAGCCTCAATATGAAGTCCGAACAGTCGGCGTGGCTCACATGGGAATCTCGATTCCTCCTCACACAGCGGCGCACGTTGAAACAAAGACACAACGAGTTCCGTTCGACCTTCCCATCATGAGCTTTATGCCGCACATGCACATTCGAGGTGCTGCGTTCAAGTACGAGGCGATTGACGCGAGTGGCAAGAGCGAAGTACTTCTGGATATTCCGAGATACGACTTCAACTGGCAGCTCAACTATGCCTATAAGACCCCAAAACTCGTGCCTCGCGGTAGCACGATCAAGGTAACGGCTGTTTACAATAACAGCGAAAGCAATGCGGCCAATCCAGATCCTGGCAAACGAGTGAAATGGGGCCCTCAAACGATCGACGAAATGATGATCGGATACGTTGAGTACTTTGTGCCATTGACTGTCAACAAAGGCGCCGCAAACTAGCATCTCCGATTGCAATGCAAGTGGCATAGGCTTCCAGCCTGTGGAGAGCCGAAAGCACAGGCTGGAAGCCTATGCCACGCAAAACCTTGTTCAACTATGATCGAGGTTACACCGGCCCTCGTAATTAGGAAATGCCGAAGCCATGAGTTCTTTTGAGGTGATACCATGAGTCGAACATTCGCGTTGTTGATGTTAAGCCTAGTGACGTCATCAGGACTGTGGGCCGACTACGACCCACTGCTCACGGCCGATGTGAAAACTGAGCAAGTGGATTTGACGATCAAGGACGGGAAACGCTCGCGCGAGATTCCGATTCGTGTCTATCTGCCTGCGGACAAGACGGCTTCGCCAGTAGTTCTCTTCAGCCATGGACTCGGCGGCAACCGCGAAGGCTCCGCGTTTCTCGGTAAGCACTGGGCAAAACGCGGATATCTGGCAGTGTTTTTACAGCATCCAGGGAGCGATGACAGCGTCTGGAAAGACTTGCCTGTCGCCCAACGCTTGGAGGCATTGAAGAAGGCGGCTGGGCTAAAGGATTTCATGTTGCGAGTACAAGATGTGCCAGTGGTTCTCGATCAACTTGAAATCTGGAACAAAGACACCGCACACGCGCTGGCGGGCCGACTCGATCTGAAACATGTCGGCATGTCGGGGCATTCCTTCGGTGCAGTGACGACACAAGCCGTCAGTGGTCAGAAGTATCCGATAGGCAAGGGTTTTACAGACGACCGCATTCAAGCAGCAGTCATCATGAGTCCAAGTGGCCCTGCCAACGGCAACACGAAACAGGCGTTCGGCAACGTAAAAATTCACTGGATGTTGCTGACCGGGACCAAAGACTCCAACCCGATTAGCGGAGCCGATGCGAAGACTCGGCTCATCGTCTTCCCCGATCTGTCGCCAAACTCGAAGTATCAAATGATCCTCGACAATGCCGAACACTCCGCGTTTACCGAACGCGCTCTCCCCGGCGAGACCGAACGGCGGAACCCGAATCATCATCGCGCGATTCTTGCAGTCTCAACGGCGTTCTGGGACGCTTATTTGCGCGAAAATAACGACGCTCGACAATGGCTCGATAGCGACGCCGTGCGGAGTATTCTCGACAAAGATGACCAATGGCAGAAGAAATGAAACGACTTAACAGTAAACTCCGACAATCAGGCCTTATTCTCGTGACCTTGCTGTATTGCACGATGAGCGTGGCTGATGTTCACGCACAGGTGCCAGGCGAGCGACCACCCGCCGAAATAGGTAAACTTACGAAGCCTGCGTTGGAGGAAGGCAGACGAGCGCTCGAAGTTCTGGACGCCGTTGCTGTGCGGGAAGCAGTAGCGAAAGCTATCGCGGTGCTGGGGCCATGGGCGGGGAATCCCGAAACGGCTACCCGTTACTATCCGCCAATCGTGACCGAGCCATTCGATGCGACCAAGGCGCAGGAGTGGTGGTTGCGTGAAATAGAGCGCGGACAACGCGGGCTGCCCTGGGTGAAAAATCCGACGGGAGATCCGCGCATGATGCTTGCAGGTCTGCGCGAGGCGGCATTCCCGCTCGATGGGCTGGCTCGCACGGCCTTGCTCTTTCCTGCAAAGCGCGACGAACTTACCAAGCAAGTCCGCTCAGGTGCAGACTGGCTCATCAAGTTACAACATCCCAGTGGCGTGTTTCCCTTTCCAGTTGGGCCAGGACTGAACCCGCGAGACAAAGTTGGAAAGATTGTCGCGCGTGCGATCAAGGATAAACCTGAGATTGTCGTCAAGGATTGGATTCCGGATGACTTCAGCGATGGCGGTTTGCAGTTTGACAACGGCTTGTGCGGTCGTGCACTCATCACCGCATGGGAGCTGACGAAGGATCTGCATTATCTTGACGCCGCGCGGAAATCGGGCGATTGGGCCATCGCTCGGCCGCTGGTCACGAACTGGAATTACAACGCCTTTAGTGTCGGACTGCTGGCACGGCTTTCCATCGCGACCGGCGACGCGAAGTATCTTGACTCGGCAGTGCTGAAGGCCAACGTCGGTGTGTTGCCAGGCCAGATGTCATCCGGTCGCTGGTTCGACGGGCACAACGCCTGTGCCGTGTATCACAACATACTGCTGCGAGAACTTCTAGAACTGTTTCATGCCTTGCCTGTAGAACATGTTTTTCGCCCGGTGCTTCTCGACGCACTGACGCGCGGGCTAAACCAGGCGGCCGACGAAACGCTGGCTCACGGCTTCACTGGCACATGGACGGACAACTTCGCGAGCGGTTTATTGTGGATCGGTGAAAACAAATCTTGGTGCGACGCGCTGACTGTGAACCTCAATGCTAGCGGAAAGAATGGAGCACCGACTCCCGGCTTCGCAATCCTGCCTGTACTCGAGGGCATCCTGAAGCAGGAACCCAAGCCATGAGAACTCTCCATCGCACAACCGTAGTCTCAGGCCCGGGTCTGACCCCATGAGGTGATGACTCGCTTGAAAGTACTAGGCGTTGATGTTGAAGGGTTATTTCCTTAGACGGCCCCGCTGTCAATCGAACTGGTCGGTGCCGTCTTGGCTCGCGCGCAGGTTTCGCCTGGTTCAATCGCAAGCGTCCTAAACGCGATGATCAGTGCTCGTTTGTCGGGAGCTCCCTTGACACTTGAACAAATCAAAACCGTCATGACTTCGAATGGAATTGACGTTTCGAGAGTCATCTTCCCCAGCGGCCCGACTGCTGGCGAATTTGCCCCACCGTTGGAAACAGCTTTGATGGTGTTTCAAAGAGTCAAGGTGAATGAAGCAGTCATCGCCAACATGGAGTTGGTGATGGCTCAAGGACTTCGCGATGGCCAACCGCTGAGTGTGGATGCAATCGTTGAAAGAATGCGAGGGCTTGGTGTTCAACTACCGCAAACGCTGGACTGGCTATTCAACTACGGTGGTCGATAATCTTCGCTCGCATCTCTTTCTTAGCATCTCAGCTGGTGCAGTATGAGATCGCCTGTGTAGGCCGCACTTGGCTGTACCTCGCATCCAGCCCAGCAACCCGCACATCCCTTCACCCATTCAAATTGCGTTTTTCTTAAATCGCTGTTCCAGACATCGCGAAACGATTGGAGTCGAAGGTTACCGACGACGTGGCTATTGAATTGGCAAGTCGGAATGTCACCGTTGGGAAAGATACGAAGATGCGAACTCAGAGCAACGCACGTTGGATTTGGGCTAGGCTCGTTGCGAAGCATCCGTTCACGAATGCCATCGAGATAGTATTGCTGAATCCAACGCTCGGGCCCGCTTAGCTCCGATCGAATATCCGCCTTGACCTCATTAAAAAATGCATCGAGTTCGTCGTTCTCAAATTTGCCTACGGGGGTGAAGAGCTCTTCACGACTGGGCGCATACGACTTGTCGCGCTCCACCGCGTAGGTCGCACTCGCACTGTAGGCCATCACAATTTGATGCCTTACCTGGAACGGCTTCAACATCTGATGCAATTTTCGATAGTGCTCGATACTCTGGGAGTCGGCGACGGTTTGGTTGACTCGAATGTTCGTCTTGAGTTCCTTTTGTCTCCCGGACAACGCTTTGAGCGTCTCCATACAGCGTTCGAAGGCGAAGCGGTTATGTCTCGATTGGCAATGTTTTTCATCGATGCCATCGATCGAGATCATGAGGTCCAACGGTACGTGACGCGGGCGCTCTTCTGCAAACTGAATCACACGTTCAGGCAAGGATGCGTTGGTGGTCATATGAATAATGATCGGCCGAAGGTGAGTTTCCGCCAAATGAGAAAGTTCGATGAAATCTTTGCGAAGAGTTGGTTCACCACCGGTAAATCGAACGTAGTCCATCGAAGGGAGTTGGCGATAAATGTCGCGTATTTCCTCGGTTGTCAGATCGTGGCCGTTAGGCTTTTTCTGCATCGCTCGATGCACAAGGGGCGAATCGCAGATTTCTTTGCAATGGTAGTTGCACTTAAAAGTCGTCGTATGCGTTAAGCTGTGCGGACCGACATCGCCCTTCAAGCGATGACGACCGATCGCCCAGAGAAATCGTGGCGCTCGACCAAGCGTACGTAGAGTAATGCCGGAACGGCTTTGCGACCGAATGGCCGAATCGTGAGGTGTTATTGAGTCGAACTCAGCGGGATCGTTCGCTTCAAGCGAATTTCCAATGATCGGTAACGAATGTTTCACTGACATCAGTATGCTCTTCTTGGAGGGCGTGCTATTCCATTTTGGTATACTTTGTTTCCTATGAACAAAGCGGACGATTCAACGAGCCTTGGAAAGGGCGAACCTAAATTGCAGCGACTCCTCATCGCGTGTGGCTCCGACTGCAACTTCCCCATCCAAGACTCCACCGAAGATATTCCACGATTCCTGTCTCTCCTGAATGCTTCCGTCATTAACTCTGGAGGATTTGCGAAGGCGCTCTGCTTTACGCCCGTTCATTACGGAACGGAACCGATCATTCAATCGTTAAGCGATCATGATTTCGCGCATCATACTCTGCCCAGTCCCTCGGTTCCAATACCACGAGGCGCTGACTTTATTGGGCGTCATGTCAGTCAAGTCGAAGCCGACGTCCATCTGCCGTTGCCAGATGCGTATCGAACCTTCCAAATTCAGCAGTCAATTCGGTCAATGCAACGAACGGGAGAGCCCATGATGTTGATGGCGCATACCCCTGGAGTCATTGGATTTCATGTGCGGCGAGAGGCTATCAAACGCAGGTTGCGTGGAAAACCGATCCCGCTGGTCGCAATCCACTCGACTCACTATCAGCGGTTTACGGAGACTCGAATCGTTGAAATTGTGAACGCAATGCGTCAGGATCACTCCGTAACTATTAACGAACTTTTCACACATGGCGGTCTTCTAGAGCGGACAATCCCAGGTTTAGCTGACGCGCCGGAGATCCGTGCTAGCATCGAGAGATTGCTCATTGATCTGCAAGCGATCATTCACCATTGGTACACGGTGCCCAACTCAAACGGTTTTCGCGCAAACAAACCTTGGGGGCGTTCTCTTCTCTGGCTCGCAAACGCAGCAAGCCGACACTCGCACCATCGAATTCAAGGGAGTCTCGCAGCAGCGCGTTTCCTCCAAGAGATTGTGGAACTCCTTTCGCATACCATCGGAATGCCCATTCGCGAGGTCGCGTCCAGACCCATCGAGGCTTCGTCATTGCTCGATCACTTGATCGCCGATGTGACCGGGCAATTGGTGCGAGGTTATCTTGCCATGTTCTATGCAGATTGTGATCGCGTAATCAATATCGAAGGCGACGCGGGCCGAGAGGATCTGATCTCGCTCGGACTGCAAAAGCGTCACATCGTTGGCATCAATCAATCAACCGATATTTGCGAACAACTCTTCGCGATCTACGAACAGATTCTTGAAGATTCATCCAACAGAATCATTCCCAAACGTCAGAAACTGAGCGACTTTGCCTGGGGCCCAGACGTTGCGGGATTTGAACGAGTCGGAATTCACTTGGCCATGTCTGATGTGCACTTGGGCGATGGCAGCGGGACCGAACGAGCATTAGCGACGATGGCACTTAGGCCCCATTGCGAGCGGCTTGGTGTCAGCGCCGTCGAAATAGTCGGAGACTTGATTCAACGGGATGTAGCACCAGAGGTTTCAGCCCGACATCGCGAGTCGTTTCTTTCAGCACTTCGACATCTGACAGGAAGCATATCTTCCACGGATCGATCCAAGCTTTGTTTTAAACTTGAGGCAGATCCGAGTCAAAACAAAAACCCAAAGCAACTAGCCGAAGTTCGACGTGAGCTTCAAAGTTTCGCACTCAAAGTTGGTGCTCAGGTGCATTTCGACGAAACGCTTTTCGGAGTTCCGGACACCATACCGATCGAGCCTATACCTGTCTACGTTGAGCGAGGAAACCATGATGAGGGGGAGCGATTGGAGGATGTCGTTCCTGGATCGCATGTATCTCAATCGATGATCCGATTGGACAAGAACTCGGGAATCTTGTTTTGTCATGGCAACATCTGGAACTTGCCCGAAGTACCGTTAGCATTTAAGAGGTCGGAATCGTTGAGCGAGTTGTCCGATAGCCTGACCGAAACGAAATTGGCCGCATCGTTGGAGACTGCACAAGTTATTTATTCGATGACCAGTGCGCTATGGCGGGCTTGCGCGAAGCGGATTGATGTGCGCAGATTATGGAAAAACGATCTTCAACCGAGCCTGTCTCGTTTCGTTCAATGGCAACGTAATCGACATACAGATCAGAGCACGGCACCGACGGAGTTTTCGCAGTTCTTCGCTGGTGTGATTAGCCCTGTCGACAACGCCGCAGTTGCCGCACAGTGCGGAATTTTGGCTAGAGGGTTTGGGGAGTTTTGTTGGGCGAGTTGCGATGGGCATTCGCATCGACCGTCCATTGAGTTCGTTCGCACGACGCATCCTCAAACAGGCCAGTCATCTGCATCGCTGCTCGTCAATTGCGGCAAATTTCACGGCAAGAATATGACGGCGGTTATGCTACGCTTTCCCGAGGCGGTAATCCTCGAATGGGATGACCGTGAGCAATCTTTCTATGTGCTTCAACAATATCGACTTTCCGATGAAGAGATTCAGATCGTACTTAATTCATCGAGTCCAATTCAGGTTCCTGCAACGCCGCTTCCAACTCAACCTTCTCCAAAACCGGCTCGTACACTATTGGAAGTTTGTTCCGAAGGGGGAGGCCACAAAGAACGACAACTTTCACTGTTACCCTTGTATGAGGACCATGGTACAGTGCATGTCGCCGCAAGCGGTGAACGCAACATTTCATGGGCTCATGAACATTGGCCTGGTCATCGAATCATTTACGATCGCTCTGGCCAAGTACGACGTGCAAGCACACTGGTCTCATACGTCCGAAACCAGTCCGCAATCATGCGACAGGCTAAGAACCTTTTGCTTCACCTGGAACAATATACGCACACTATCACAGACTTTGCTCCAGTCCTTCCCGCTGCCGTGAAACTTGCTCGCAAAGGTGGCCAGCGTCGAGTTCCCCCGCTCTTCCACATTTCACATCATGCGGCCATGCATAGTCGCTTCAAGGACACCCCCAAACCGCTCAACGTCGATCGAATGACCTATTGGGCGACACAACGCTATCTCGATAGCATATCTGGAGATTTCAACATTGGCTTTCACTTTGAGGCCTACCATCCGGATATCTTGACTCCGCCTATTTCACGTGAGATTCTCGACGCTGTCCCCACTTTCAATAGCAACATCGTTCTCGTCTATTTGGCAGGTTCACCGCAGTATCTAGCGGAACAATGTGCACGAATCGATCCGTGCGGTGAACATGAATGGCACATCTACTCGGCGATGCAGTCGGAGGTGAAGCAGTCAGCCTACAAACACGTTTGGTTATTTCCACCAGATGAATCGTTTCGGAATAAGTTACCTCATGTTCGTTCCGTGGTTACAAGCTGTGGGTTCATGGGGCCGTCCGAGTTACTGCACCTGGGCAAGTCTTTCGCAGCCATTCCTACCCATGGCCACGGCGAGCATTCCTTTAATGCGGCTGCCCTTCAAGAGATTTCGGATGTGACAGTCGTTCCAACCATCACCGATGAAACGTCCCATGAAATGATTCGTCGAATGCTTCATGACGCCAAGAGCATCGACAAGCCCCTGCAACGAACTGGTCGCATGGGCAAGCTTGGACCATATCGAGATGTACGTGCAGAAGTTGTGCGACGAATCTACGAAGTCTAACAAATGGCAGGCCGCATTAGGCACGAGGTTTGTTTAACCGTTTCCAGCGTCACACGGACTATTTTGGGCACAAACCGGACTGACGCATTCGTCAATACCAGTATCATGAACAGAAAAATGTTTCTATCGGCCAAACAAACAGAGCAATAAGCCACGCTATAATCAAAGGTCATGCATCGCGCAACTGGCGTAGTAAAATCGCAACGTGACTCGAGAAATCAAAATGAAGTATCTGTCATCACCAATGTGCACCGTCCTGATGCTTGGTTCTCTGGCTTCACTACAAGCTGAAGACGCACGGAAGCCGCTGGATAAGCCCAATATGCTCTTTATCTTTGCGGACGATTGGGGTTGGGGCGACATGAGCTTGCATAAGAGTCCACACTTGCGCACGCCAAACCTCGACAATCTATTCAGCCAGGGGACAGAGTTCTACCAGTTCCATGTCAATTCGCCGGTCTGTTCTCCCAGTCGGACGGCCTTGGTTACCGGACAGTTTCCCGGCCGGAACAAGGTTTTTTGGATCTACGAAAACGAGCAGAACAATCGCAAGTACGGACTCAATGACTGGCTAGATCCAGAAGTCGTCATGTTGCCCAGATTGATGAAGAATGCAGGCTATGTAATTGGGCACTACGGCAAATGGCATCTCGGCGACCCTGCACATGCTCCGACTCTGGATAAGTAGGGAATCGATGACGGTCGGTGCTGGAACGGTCCGCCGCCCGCTACCTGGGGACATGACGCCGTCTATCAACAAACAATTGATTTCATACGCGAACACAAGGATGTTCCCTTCTTCATGAACCTATGGACTCGTGAACCGCACACACCTCATTGGTTACATAACGAGACGCTGGAGCTTCCATGGATCAAGGAGCTTCCGGAAGACGAGCGGGTCTATGCCGCGGTTGCCTGGGAAGCGGACCAGTGGATCGGAAAAATCCTAAACGTGCTTAAGGAACTCGATCTGGAAAAGAACACCATCGTCGTTTTCAGCAGCGACAACGGCCCGGAGGAGACTGGTCAAGACACGGAAAAGAACCGGATCATGAATACCCGTAGTTTGCGCCAGACGCGAATGGTTGACGGCAAGAGACAGCAAGTTTCGATCCCCATGAATGGTTATGGAACCTACTACAGTCGCGGAACCTCGGGTGAGCAAAAGGGAAAGAAACGGAGCCTTTTCGGTGGCGGTGTCCGTACTCCGTTCGCCATTCGCTGGCCGGGGCAGATCCCTGCTGGCCGGATCGACAAAACATCAGTCATCTCGGCGGTTGACATGCTTCCCACGTTATGTGCGATTGCCGGAGCACCTTTGCCGGATGGTTACCAACCTGACGGAGAGAATATTCTTCCGGCCCTGCTCGGAAAAGAATTCAAACGCAATAAGCCGATCCTCTGGGAGAATCACGTTACCAGTCACGGAGATACGTGGCCGCAACTTGCCGTTGTCAAGGATGATTGGCGACTTGTTATGACGAAAGACAGTAGTCGCGTCGAACTCTTCCATATTTTCGACGATTGGCAAGAGCAACGAAACCTGGCTATCAACCACCCGACAATCGTAAATGAACTAAAGAGGTTCGCTCTCGATTACAGCAAGTCTCTTCCCTCAACGGATACTTTCGATGAGCGTCTTTGTGTACCAAAGGCGTCCAAACCATGAAACCGTCAACCCGAATACTAACATTAGTGATAGTCTCGCTATGGGTTGAGACCTCTTCCGCACAATCGCCAGTGGAGCGAGTCGAGTCGCAATCAGGAAAAGCGTGGGTGACGCCTGAGGTAAAAGCTACTCGTGTGTCTTTGCATACTTTTGATAGCGATGCGGCCAAGGGCAAAGTCAGTTATCACATCTACACGCCAGCAGAATACGATCGCGAACCAGAACGGCGATTCCCGGTTGTTTATTGGCTGCAACTTGCCGAGCAAAACGCGGAAGCGATTATTAGGGGTTCGCTCGTTCGCCAAGTTTGCGGAGACGAGGACGAGACGTTTGGCCAAAACCGCAACTTCCACGAACATCTTGAACGCTTGAAGATCCCGCATGCTTGGACAGTGCTACCTGGAGTGGAGCATAACCCGATGAAGACGCTCCAAGCGCTTGGCGACTCCAACTGGGCTTTCTATCGCGAGGCCTTCGGTGACCCAAAACAACCGAACAACTAGCTGTCGTGAATTTCTCGCCAAAACAAATAGGCCCAGTCTTGTCGGAGTGCCTGGTCACAGGCTTTCACAGGCAAGGCAGCGAAGACGTGCTTTGCGTACCGAATGGCGATGTCCCACTCGGAACACGATTACTACAATGTCGGCGAGGAGAAGACACACTCACCGAATGGAAAGAAGACAAACGCAAATCGCAGGTCACAATTCGCCAACTGCTGAGTCTTTGTAGCGGTATCGATGGCGGTGACAATGGAACTGTACCGAGTTACAAACGGGCTGTCTCCATGGCAAGTGCAACTGCGGAGCCTGGAAAGAAATTTTCATACGGCCCAATTCCATTCCAGTGTTTTGGCGAACTCATGCGACGAAAGCTTGACCCCAAGCACGAATCGGTCGAGGCATATCTGCATCGCAGGGTGCTTGATCCGATTGGAATGAAGGTCGGCTTTTGGCGTAAGGATTTCGATGGCAATATCAACTTGCCCGCTGGCGCATTTCTCACGCCGCGTGAGTGGGTCAAGTTCGGTGAGCTGGTTCGACTCGGTGGAAAGTGGAATGAAACCGAAATTGTTCCTGCCGCCGTTCTCGAAGAGTGCTTTAAGCCGTCAACCGCTCAACCTTCGTATGGCATGACGTGGTGGCTTCTGGGCGGAGGCGATGAAGATAGCACCGAGGCGGCGAATGGTCGCAACATTGCTCCTAAGGCGAAACGACTTATTGAGGAACGTCGCAAGCTAAGCTTCCAACCACCTGCTGACACCGTGGCGGCCATGGGCAAGGGCAAGAACCGGTGCTATGTCATTCCATCGCTCGAAATGGTTGTCATCCGTATGGGCGATAGTGAAGGCCGAGAATTTAGCGACAATGAGTTTCTTTCCAAGCTGCTGGAGGCACGATGAACACCGACAAGACAATTCTGAGCGTAGCCATCAGCCTCGTCATTTTGGGATCGATCTTCTTTGTGATCGAACGCATCTTTGGACGCGGACGCAATCGTGCTCAACCGATTATTCGCAGAGGTTGGCTTACGGACGTAGTCTACTGGTTCACCACTATTCTATTAACCAAGCCGTTCGTGCGTTTGATGGTGATCCTGCCGTTAAGTGTCCTGGTCCTTGCCAAGGTAACGTCGCTCGACGTTCTCAAGATGGGAGCCTATACCGGCTTTGGTCCACTGAGCAAACAGCCACTGTGGTTGCAAGCGATCCAAATTTATCTCATTGTCGACTTTTGCGGCTACTGGAATCACCGCATGTTTCATAACGGTCGATGGTGGCCATTCCATGCGGTGCATCATAGCTCCGAAGATCTCGATTGGCTCGGCAGTTTGCGGGTACATCCCCTCAACGACCTAGTCAACAAGATGGTTCAAGTTACGCCGGTTTTGCTGATGGGTTACAACCCGACCGTCACACTAAGCACGGCGCCGATTCTTACATTTTATGCGATCTTCATTCATGCCAATGTCAACTGGGATTTTGGTCCACTGCGAAGCGTGATTGCGACTCCGGTGTTTCACCGCTGGCATCATTCGCGCGAGCCTGAAGCCTGGGATAAAAACTTCGCCGGATTGCTTCCCATCTGGGATATTCTGTTTCGAACCTACTATATGCCGAAGGATCGTTGGCCAGAGAACTTTGGGATCTGCGAGCCAATGCCAAAAGGATACCTTGGCCAACTGTGGGAGCCATTCGCATGGCTTTCACGCCGTGGAAGCAAAGCAAACCCTATTCAGACAACTGAACAATAACGCACAGTGCCATTCGTAGGTGGCACGTGCGTGGGTGGCACCGACCGAAGGCTCCAGCTGGTGGGATGCGCAAAATGCTTCCCGAGACGGAGTCGGTTTACAAGTAACTTATGTTGTTGGAAGTAGTGACAATGTGAAGAGCCGTATGTGAAACCCGGTCCCGTTGGGGGAGCAACCGCCCGTGCCTACTCGGCCAAATCTATGCCGGTAACGCAGGCCCGAACGGAAGGGGTAGGTTCAGCGATCCTTTTGAAACTCTCGATAGTCACGAGGGCTTGTTCCTGAATATTTTTTGAAAACAACGCTAAAATACTGACTCGATGAAAAGCCGCTTTCCATTGCAATATTGGTTACCGTATGGTTGGTTTTACGTAACAGCAATTGGGCATGATCCACCCGCAAGCGGAGCCAGTAGTCGTTGGGGGTCATACCTGTCGATTCCTTGAACAGCGAGAAAAGCCTTGCTCGGCTACAATTCGCTGCTTTCGCAACGGACTCGATGGAGTCGTCAAAACGCAGGTTTTGTTTCATATAGTTCATAGCAGATTGGACGACTTGCGTCGGTTCGAGAACTCCCGACGACGAAAACTGTTTGGCCACTTCTAGAAGAATAGCGCAGATCGCAAGTCGAAAAGACACGAGCGTGGCGGCATTGGCGGATCGGATGTTTTCTAGAGAAGGGGAGAGGGCCTTGATGTACCGTCGGATGTCCGCATTGATTCGATGTGTGTAACCGGCCCCCATTCGGATTTGGAGAGTAAGCCACCGCAGGTCTTTGTTGGTGAACGGAGTGTTGCGAATTGCATTCTTCACGGTTGGATCGAATAGGATTCCCAACAACCGGGCTGGACTCCTTACATTGTGTTTGCCGCGATGCTGCACGCATGGGGCGATAGAAAGAAACTGCCCCCCTGCGAGCGACTCCGTGCGTCCATCTTCAAATTCGTATTCCGTAGATCCCTCGAGGACCATCAAGATTTCGAAACAATCGTGCGAGTGCCAAGTGATTCGCGATGCCTTTTGCGATCGCACCAGAGCGCACCTTTCGAGGATTGGCAGTTGAAGTTGCTCTCCCGTGGTGCAAATTTCGTCCGGGCTACGTTTGGATAGGGAATCCATCTAACACCTTAACATGTGCAAAATAGTCTATGGTACAAAATCGGAAGACGCGACCAAACGAATTTGTCAAAATATACGCTGAGGCATTGTTTGATTCAAGAACTTTGTTGTGAGGCTAACATGAATATACGTAGGCGGCGTGGTTTTACGTTGGTGGAGCTTTTGGTCGTTATCGCAATCATTGGGATTTTGGTAGGGCTGTTGCTACCGGCTGTTCAAGCCGCGCGCGAAGCAGCACGGCGGATGCAGTGTTCGAACAATTTGAAGCAATGGGGATTAGCGAACCATAACTTTGAAAGCGCGTTCAAACGCTTTCCCTACGGCATGCTTCGTCCAGACGGAACTGGCTGGGGGCACCCAGAGTGGGGAACTCCGACACAGAATCGACGATACGCGCTGACTCACCAATTGCTTCCGTTCATGGAACAAACAGCGTTATACGATTGGTTTGATCAATTGAATTTTGGAAACAACGAATTAGACAGATTGCCAACAGGTGGTTATGGTGCTCGGTGGCAGGGGAATTGGTTTGTCAGGCAGACGTTTCCTGCGCTCATGTGCCCATCGAATCCAGCAAGCCCATTCAACGAGAGTCATGATGCTGCATCCAACGGACGCCATGCCCGTGGAGACTATTTGGCGTCTGCTGGAAGACGCGGTTTCCCCGGATTTAACGCGACTTTACCAAGCCTCTGGAATCCGTTTGGTCCCGGCAGTGATAACCCTCGGCCTGCTGGCAGCGCTGGATCAGCGCGAAGCGGCCGCGCAGATGGAATGTTCAATCGAAATGTTGCTTACAAGATAGCAGATGCTACAGATGGGACCAGCAATACGATTCTGATGGGGGAGCGCGCGTACTTTGATCCTGTCTTCGATCGATGTGGTCCAGAAACTGGCTGGTCAACGACTAAGATTGGTAATTGGGGTTGGATATGGTTTGGTGCTGAGGGTAACGCGTTTTTGGGAACCGGAGTACCTATCAACTTCAGAATTCGAGACTGCATAGAATACCGCGATCAGATCCGATACGAAAATCGAATCAATGCTTTCGGTAGCATGCACACGGGCGGTTGCAACGTTACTTTGACCGACGGCGCGGTAAGATTTTTGAGCCAAAGCATTTCTCCCATTACATTCAATGCGATGGGCTCAAGAGCTGGTGGAGAAGTCTTCGAAATGCCAGATTGATTTTTCCTTGCAACTTTGGGTCTGCCGTTGTTTTCATAAAATCAACAAGTAACATGGAAGCGAAAACTCTGATATGCGAGAAAGTCTAAGTACACCTTTTCTATGGTGCACCGTTGTTTTGTTGCTAAGTGCGACCGGTTGTGACTCCGGTCCTAAAGTCGCAGAAGTCTCCGGTACGATTACGCTCAATGACGGAAAGCCATTGGAGTTGATCCACGTGGAGTTTTGGTCCGAAGGCGGCCCGCGATCTTGGGGAAAAACCGACGACCTTGGAAAGTTCAGGCTCAAACTAGATACAGAGGATTCGAAGGACGGCGCCATTATTGGAAAACAGAAGGTACTGCTTAGAGATACATGGCCACTCAAAGACAACAAATTGGGTGAAGGTGGAGAGTGGATCGATAATTCTAAAGGCAAGAAGCCGCGGATTCATTCCAAATACTACGATGAAGGTACAACTCCTCTCTCGGTCGAAGTCAAAGTTGGCGAGAAGAACAACTTTGAAATCAAGTGTGAGCCAGCACCAAAATAACCGGCCTCGCCGTTTCGTTCTTGGGCGTCTATCGTGACCCAGGCGGTTGGGCGGTTGCGACGCCGCCAAGGGCAAAGTCAGTTATCACATCCACACGCCAGCAGCATACGATCGCGAACCACAACGACGATTCCCGGTGGTTTTTTGGCTGCATGGATCAGGTGGTGGACTGGCTGGTCTCGCGAAAGTCGCAGGTCACTTTGATGCTGCCATCGAAACGGGCAAGACTCCGCCGTGCTTTGTAGTCTTCGTCAATGGTCTGGTCGAAGGGATGTATGTCGATTGGAAAGACGGCTCAGCGCCGATGGAGACTATTGTCGTCAAAGAACTCGTACCGCATATCGATGCAACGTATCGCACTATCGCAACACGCGAAGGGAGATTGCTCGATGGCTACAGCTGCTAGGAGCATGTGTCAATCCGTCTATTTTAAGTCTGGTATTTGGGTTGGCTCCGCGCGTGGACGGCCATTTTGACTATGGCGAAACTTCGAAACCGCCTCATAAATGGTTCCGCGGGCTCGATTGATAGAACCAAGTGGTCGGTGTGCCGGCAAGGCATGCCATGGAGTGAACGATAAATCTTCGGCAACTTTCAAGTCAACTCCAGACAATAGATCCTGCTTGGGGATGCGAATGAGCGCTACGCGGACAAAAGGAGAATCGGACTCAGGCCATTCCACTATCGAATCCTCAATCGGCATCCGAATCGGATCGAGTTGCCGCTGCACCATAAACTCAAATGTGACGGACTCCTTGCCAATCTGCTGAACTAGCGCATCGCGCAGAAAATCAGCACCGCTTTCCAAGGGGGGCGTTTGAGTTTGCGAGAGAATCGGTCGCGCTGAATACTTAACAGCCATTCCTGCATTTAACGCATAAGGCGTTTGGCTCCAATATCGCGACCGAAGCGGATTGTAAAACGGTTGCTGAGCCATTCCCTGCAATGCAAACGCGACCTTCGGTTGCGTCTTGAGGAAATCAGCGATGGTGCTTCGAGCCCCCGCTTCATGAAAGGCTTCGTAATCTTTCAAGTTAGATACAAAAAATGTTGGGTAGTTAATCATCACGAAGTCATGCGTTGTCGCGTTCAGTTCGTCTTTGAGAATTTTCTCACCACCGACACCAAGTAGTTTGATCGCCATGCCACGGGCTTGCGGCACATTGTCCGTTCGCACACTATCACCCCCTGCGGAAAATCGAATGAGCGCCTGAAAAGTACTGGGAGCGGCGAACAGTCCCTGACGGAGTTCCGCTGGTATTCCAGGAACGATTTCAAATTCCGCTCTCACTAGCCCATGCGTCTTCGGCTGGGCATCGCGAAGGGCTTGTTTTCCGGCAGGGTATTGTCCGCGCAGGCGATCGAGCGTCTTGCTAGTGATCTGTTCAATGATCTGCTGCTCTTCTGATGGCACCGATTCTTCGCCTAAAGAAAGCGGCTTTTTACGCACCGGGGGTGTCGCTGCCTTCGTGTAGTCGACGTTGTAGCCAGTCGAGTTCTGACTGTTAAAAAAAGTCTTATCGCTCCATGCCTCGACTGGATTAGATGGTCCACCATAAGGCGAGACTTGATTGTCTTCCGTTGGAATCGATTTCAGGTACTCAATGATGGCCCAGCGTTCAGCATCCGTCAGCAGTTTGCCGACGACCCCTTTACCCAGAGTCCCATCCTCGAACGAGTGACCGGCATTGGAATTACCGGGCAGCGACGTGTTCAATAGAAAGCCGCTGGCATCGCGAGTATCCACACCGACTTTGACAGGGTCAAACTCGACACCCACATGGAACATTTTTGGGCGCTGGCTTGCAGGCAGCAGAAGATCATAGAGAGTCGGAACCGAACCGTTATGGAGATAAGGCCCAACCGCCCATATGCCATCGCGCGGACCAGCTTTGTAGACCGGCTGTTTGGGACCAACCTCACTCGGATCACGGTAGCCATTGGCATCTAACAATTCAGCTTCGGTCAATTCGGCCTTCGCCTCGGCGCGCTGGCGAACCAGACTGTTCATCGTACCCAGTATTACTGCTGCCGGTGCAAACGTCGAATTTTTGAAAGGTGGCGGGAGTTCCGCTGCCAAAGAACCTGTGAAGAATCGCGAACGCGGATCAAATGTTGGTGTGCTAAATTGGGCCGGATCCGTGCCGATATATTCGCCCGGTATCAAGCCATTTTCAATAAAACGCTTGCCCGCCAGTTTTGGGTTGCTCCAACGATGCGGCCAGACAGAGTGGCAACTAGCACAATTATCCACGAAGAGCTCTCGTCCCACTTTGGCCTTTTCCCGATCAATCTTTCCCAAAATCTCCTCTGGCCATCGAGGCGGTGTTAACGTTCGAAGCAAACTCTCGATTGAAATCTGCTTCTTGAGATCCATCGTTGAAGAATACAGACCCTCTGCGACGGTCCGGGACGACAAATCAATTCGAGCAAAGACCCCGATCGCCTCGCCAGTGTTTCTTGAAATCGGGTTGTTGGCAACAGCCGACCACTGTACCCATGACGACTGGGGTGTATTCCAAACAAAAGGCGGCTTGGCGGGCGCAGCATTCGCTGCATAATTCTCAGCAACCCCCAATATGCCTCGCATGGCTTGATTATGAATCATCGTCAGGGCATCCATGCGACCTGGCCCAAACGCCGTAGGAGACACTGCAAAGTGTCGATAATAACTCGATAACTCTTCGGCAGATTTGCCCACCTTGAGCCGGAATTCTTGAATTTTATCTTTGTCTTGAATTCCTACCGCCCGTACAAGACGCTCGAATTTGGCTTCGTCAGAGAGCGTGGCCTGCATGGCATCATTAATCTCTTTGACGTAGCCGGTCATATCGATACGATGAGATGTTCCACCATCGATGCGAATAGTTTTACCCCGATAAAACAGTTCGCCGTTGTGGCAAGCGGCGCACGACACGCCAACCCAATCACCCTTCCATCGCCCCTCGGGAACGCTGGTGCGGCAGATGCCAATCGGTAGGGAGTCGGGGTTCAACTCGGGGTGGGCTTCTCCTGGAATCAAGCCATATTTTTTAGTTATGCTGCTGGAACGCAGCAGTTCGGTACTCCCCGCGGTCTCCAAATTGACAAAAATCTGGTACGGCATGACTGCCGAACCCTGGGAAGTGAAGTAGTAACGCAAACGCTCCGCTTCACTCCACCCCTGTTTTAGATAAACAACGTTATCTTCCGCCAGAACAGAGTTTTTGCAGATAATAGCGCAGACAATGAAAACAATCAGCAGCACGAGTCTGAGCATGATTTTCTTTTAACTCTTAAGTTCAGCGTCACGAATGTTGAAACAGCTGCGGAGTATATCCTACTTTGCAAAGTCCTGCGAGCAAGTCTTACCGAAAGAACATGGATACCAGCGCTAGCCAGACCACTCTGGCCCGTAACGGGGTAGCAGAAGTGGGATAGGCTTCCATCGCTTCCAGCGCTTCCAGACTATCAGCCTGTCAGACAGCGCATGACAGGCTGGAAGCCTATCCCACCAACCCCAACCCAAGAACCAAGAACTAAGAACTAAAAACCAAACAACCTAATGAAACCGTAGCCGTTTCAAAAACCCGTGATCAATCAGCGATTGAAAATGCGACTCCATGTCGCGAGCTAAACCCGAACTGTCGAGAAGTACTCCGGCCTCGATGTTTCGTTGCTGGGCGGCTTCTGTGAAGTTTGCCGACGACAAAAAGACATGCTGCACATCGGAAATCACAAACTTGGCATGGAGACATGCTGACTTGCTGGCATCGTCGTCTGCCAGCGGTCGTGGGTCGTAAAATACTTCTGGTAACCGCATGTTCTCGGGCCACTGGTTCTCGCGAAACCGCTTTTGAAACTTGGCCAACAAGAGTTCCGACGGCGAGGTGTCCCCATGGGGTCGGTCGATGTTGAGGTACATCCGAACGTTCAGTTCAGGAAGAGCTTCCATCCGATTTGCGAGCGCCGCAAAGATATCCTTGCCTTGATACACAGCAAAGCCACAAATGCATATCGATCGCGCTGCATGCGAAAACATCTGGCGGACCACAACCGCTGTATCGCGAATCATCGATCCCGGTGGCTCGGGGCCAGTCATCACCAATTCCAATCGACCGGTCTCGGAACGAAGCTCTCTGCGTTGCTCTAAAAGAATATCGATCATACAAATAAGCACAGCAGGCGTCATCCCAGCCTGATGAAGCCCACGCAGTTCCTCTAAAATCGGCTGCAATAGCTCCTGTGGTACCAATTGAGCCAACGTCAGACTGCTCACTGGCATGGTCAATCGGCTTGACGCAAGCGCTTCCCTCAATCGCTGTAGACTTCGATCACTTAATTGCGTCAAAGCTGAACTCATGGAGTATCCATCTTGAAGAACTCGACACCACGGTCCTCAACGGTGGAAACAACCAAGGATCGATCGAGATAATCGTTGTTCTGTTCGCAAGACGTTTCTGCAATCAACAAACAGCCGTGGCATGCCGCTCCGTGAAGGAATCTCCGCTCATGCAGATTATCGGGCTGGTGTTGCGAGCAGACGGGATCGTTTGAGCAGAGTTCGGCACGAGTCAATGCGTGGCGCATGTGCTCATGGATTCTGCGTCCCTCTTGAATCAGACCACCCAAGGTACCTTCGGAATCCGGCGACCCCGTGTAAAGCAGTATGCCGTAGCCAACATCTGAAAACGCATAAATTCTCTCGCGAATCGAACTGGCTGGGTATCCGCACTCCAGCGAGATCGTCGTGATCAGCATATGCGCTAACGAGTGAAGCAAATAATACTGCAACGGTGGAAATTCCCTGCGCGACGTTCTGTGCTCGGATTTCCAAACTTCGAAACCCTCGTATAGATCGGTGCCGTATTGCAAGACCTCCGGACGAGTCGCCCACTCATCCAGCATCTCAGACTTGAACTGGATGAAGATTCCCTCTCCACGGTTTTCAATGGCAGGAACCCAAGTGATTTCGCGAGCAAGTAGCGCTGGTAATACTCCATAATCCAATTCGCCCTCAATGTTGGTGGTAGCCGATTCAAAGCGTGTGAAACCTGCTTGGGCGACCACTTCACGCAATCGATGGACAAGAACGATTTGCTCAATGCTGTTCATCCATGCTGCGTCCCAAATCGCACGCGGCAAAACTCTGGCGTAGAAATCTCCGTCGGGCCGGTCGTCCCCTTGTTCTTGTTCGCAAGCAATGAGAGTCCTGAGTTCGTCTGGCTTCAACCGAGATGCCGTTTCGGTCGTTGGATTTCTTCTGCGTTCAATTTCCTCCCAAATCTCTTCGTTGCTCAATCCCTCCAAGATCTTTGCGACACGCTCCTTCTTGCGTTCATATCGAACGTCATCCATCGACTCTGCTGCCTCCAAGAACATCCAAGCCTTGTCAACTGCTTCTGTGACGGTCTCGTTTCGCGGGGGCAGTGAGATGACGCTCAATTTCTGAGGGAAATACGCGTTGCTGGCCGTCCGAATGAGGAACTTACTTGGTTGTTCGCACCGGGCTCTTGCGAAGGGTCCAAGCCAGGGTTGGCTACCATCGCATAGGCCTAATGCTCCGGCTTTTTGGTAGCCGCCCGATTCCACGGCTTCACTAAGTAAACGAGTTTGTCCGCATTCGCATCGCACCAAGACTTCGGTGATATCGCCACTCGTTCCCAGATCGTCAATCCACAAGTTCGCGCGGCAGTTTCCTCGCTCCACATGCACGTATGCATACCAGTCGATATCGCCAATGTGACCGTGCCGACAAGCCCGCACAAATCGCACAGGAACAACACCCTGTCGCTTTTTGTCATCGCCGATGTATTTGCCCCGCGCTAACGAGGAACGATGCACAAGTTGCCGAGATCGAATCTGTTGGCCGCTTGCCGTCGTCCTTGGCTTAACTTCCTGAGTAACGAACCACTCGGGGAACTGCCAACCAACGATACCCGACATAGGTGCATGCGAATCGCTACCATCCCTGGGTGGGGCGTACAACCGCAGATTATCCAGATTGAGGTGCTCCTTTAATTTCAGAAGCAGCCTCGGTTCGATGATCTCCTCGTTGACGCCCGTCCATTGATCCAAGCCGCTTACGAGGATGGAATAATCGGGCAAGTCGACCATCGCTCCAGGTCCAAACGTGGTAACAACCTGGCTTCGGCGAATCTGCCCGTGCGCCTTTTTTACTTGATTCTTAGCCATCTAGGTCGTCCTCCAACGAAATATTGTCTAGGCTTTTCAGCCATAAATTGACCTCAGGTTCAACGTCTCGCATCGAACGGTTGGCTCGGAACTTTTTGAAACGTGGACTAACCCCGTCTAACTCCGGAGAAAGAAACTCGTACAGCAATCGCTTTGCTGAACCCACCTCGCTCTGATACTGGAGCACAGTCCCATTTTCTCGAAACTGCTGAGCAATCATTTCCCATTCATCCAGCAGATCCTGGCATCGCTTGAACACATTGTCTTTGAGCAACTTGCGCTCGGCAGCACTGCGATCTTTGTTGTGCTCCTCCGCCCTCTCCGCGATCAGATTCGAAATCCACGTTAACTCCAATCGCTTCGAAATGATCTCAGACGCTCCCTTGGGCGGCGTCATCTGTGGAATCGAGTGTCTCGCCAACGTCACCACCGTCGCAGCCAGCGCTCGATCCATCGCTCGTGGACTGAAGGGAGTCACACTCGTAGCTTCCACATGGCGATAAAACGATTCATGGTAAGCATCAAAGCGTTCGTAGTGAGATCGGTCACGTGGTCGATTCAAATTGAGAATCGTTACCACAAGGCCAGGCTTGGTATGTTCACGACCAACCCGGCTCGACGCCTGAATGTACTCGGAACTCGTCTTAGGCTGCCCGTACACGACCATGAGCCCCAACCGCGTGATGTCCAGACCGACGGAGATCATGTTGGTCGCAAGAGCAACGTCGACCGATTCTTTTTCTTTGGCACCGAAGACCTTTTCTAGTCGACGTTTGGTGTCGGCCACTTTGTCCGTACTGACTCGACTGGTCAATTCCAGCACTTCTTTGAGCGGCCCACGATTCATGAACAAGCTTTCGGACTCTCCGATCCGGATTCGTTCTCCGAAGCCTACGAGCGACGTGCTGACCTCGTCCTCAATCAAGCGGCGTGCACCTCCCAGTTCTCGCAAGCTGTTGAAATAACCGAGCATCGTCATGTAGGGGTCGGCTGGGTTGTGTTCCTCTTTTTTATTGGCGACGTACATTCTTTGCGCCGCCGCCATCAATGCAAGGCAAGTACGGAGAAAGACTCGCTTCGGACTTCGCCCCTGACCGGTCACTCCCAAATACATTCGGGCATTGGATTCCTTGGGCGATACGGTTCTTGCAAAGAAAGAGTCCCGTCGGTTCGGGCCAGGTGGTGGGAAGATATCAACGCGGTCACGATTGAATAGCGCTCGAATCTGGCTTTCGGCCCGACGCACTGTTGCAGTGGAAGCGACAATCTTTGGGCGAACACGATGATTACCCTCGCCGCTCGTGCAAAGTTCGTCTAGGGCTGTTTCATACAGTCCGGCAATGGTACCAAGCGGCCCCGAGATCAAATGCAGTTCGTCCTGGATGATCAATTCCGGTGGTGGCAGTCGACCGCCTGGGATTGGCGTTCCGCCATCCTTGTTACAGGGGCCATAGAATCCCGAATCGTTGTATCGATCGACTTTGCCAAAAAATCCACTAACCTGTCCAGTCCAAGGCATCGCCGCGAACTTGTCGATCGTTGCAATCATAAAGCATGGCAAGCGTTGATAGACAGGTTCATCGACCGCCACGATCGGTAAACGACGCTGGTTAGCCCCCGAGAATTCGCAATGCCGACTGATGCAGCAAATGCGCAGATCCGTGGGTTCGTCGTTATTGGGAACCAGTCGGAATGAATGCTCGTTAAACTTGGAGTTGCACCATGGACAATTTTCGAGGGGAATTGGCGACGGCTTTCGATTGTCATTCTGGAACGCAATGGTTTTCGCTCGGGCAGAATTGGGATCGCTGTCCCCTTTTCGCCCCATGTAAGTCGGAGTCGAAGCTCGTCCCACCCAAAGTGCGATTTCGAAAGGCCAGCGTCCGAGCTTTTCAACATCTTGTTCGCGAATCAGTTCCAGCGCACAGATCAATGCGGCAGCTCGCCCAAGCTGATCCAGCGTCAGCAGCCGCAGGGTATACCGCATCAGCACAGTCAGGCCACACGAGCCAATCCCCGGATCTCTAAGTCGACGGAGAACCAAGGTAAAGGCCGCGAGCCCCAGATAGGCTTCCGTCTTGCCACCGCCGGTTGGAAAGAACAAAAGATCAACGGTCGAGCGATCCGACGATTCCGGATTCACAATGCCATCGAGATTCATCAGCAAGAACGCTAACTGAAACGGACGCCATTCTGGAACAATCTCAGCCTCCGTCTTGCCACTCGACAGACTCAATCGCTTTTTCGCCTGCATCGCCATGGCTTGGTTTGCTAACCTGAAAGCTTCGAGAACCTGCGGAGTTTCTAGCAGCTTGATCCCCCGTTCAATTCGGGACGATGCAACTCGGGCTCGTTGGAGCAGTGCTTCTGCCGTTTCCAGGCGACGTTCTGTCAGCTTCTGAAGAATGACTTGCTGCTTATCGATCCACTCCCGATAGTGGGTCACGAAAGGCGTCAACGAAATGGACGCAGCCGCACCATCCTTCAAAGCGGCCAGGGACTCCATCCCCAGTTGCACGTCCTCCATCTTCGGAACGATCGTGCGCTCTACCTCGGCCTGTGGAATCCAGCAAGTGCGCACGCGGAAGCACTTGCTGTCGACCACAGTCGATGCGGACGAAATGTTGTGCCCCACGGCAAACTCGAAACAGTCGCGGAACTGCAAATCCGCGATACGCAGATCCGGATCGTTGCTCTCGATCGCATGCACATCGGCGCGAGCGACAAAGCCTTCGCTGCAAGTGACCGTCAGTTGCGCCTGAAAGGCAAAGGCGGTATCGCGAGTATCATCGGGAGCCGTCACGCGGTGGTTGACGAGAAACACGGAGACACTTTGGCATTGTTGATCATACGACTCCATATTGCGAGTCGCGTTCAGCCTGCGACCGGTCACACTGATCTGCATGCCATTGCTGCCCGGAATGGGTTGGTTGACACGCCAGCGATCTTTGCTCTCAATAGGAATGACAATTGTCTGCTGTTGGTGCGTTCGTTGCCAAGCGTTGGGCTGTTCTAGTGTAGGTTCGATCGGACTGTAGTCCCCCCAGTCGACAGTCACTTGCAATTGCGTCGTTTTGATTGGGAGCAGCACACTCAGTCCCATCGACGACGGAAAGCGGGTTTTGCTGGCGGCGACTTGTTCGGGAGTTTGGTCATCATCGGCGCCACCGCGTTCGCCTGCGCCGTCGATGTCATCCCCAGCGTCCGCGTCGTTGGCTTGGCTTTCACCCGCCTCGAACGGAACAAGAAACCCGGTCAGGTACCACCGCGAAGGATGTTGGGGAAGGAGCTCAGCAACATTGCCGAGTCCATCGTGCGGTCCAACCAGATCCAGTTGTAGTGCAGTGACAAGTTGGGAGCGAACTTCGAATGGTGTCATGCCCTGGTTCCAATCATTTTCATGAAGCTTATGATGTCAAAACGATCCGGGTTAGGACTTAGGGATTGGTCTCTTCTCCAGCCCTAGCCCTTTTTGCGAACCGTTCGCGCACCCATAGTGACGGGCAGGACACCGACTTTGGTCCATTGTAACCATTCATGGTTTTCGATGTGCACCGCCGGTTAACCGAACCAAATGGACAGCAATCTCGGTACGACAGGAAGATTTGAGGACAGGAAAATAAGCAATCGCAAGTCTTAATGTTGTTGCCCCATTCGGGGCGTCGGACGCATGCACCAAGCACCAAGCACCAAGCACCAAGCACCAAGAACCAAGAACAAACCCCTAATCCCCAACCAACTCGACATGAGTTCGCAATTGAACTCCGAGTGCTTCAAGTATCTTAGAAACACGATCCACGGAAACGCCGTGATATTCGTTCCGTTCGTCACGTGAGACCTGGGACTCGTGAACTTCAAGAGCGGCGGCCAAATCGCGTTGCGAAATACCGCGGGCGATTCGTAGAGAAACCAAGAGATGACCAAGCCCACGCAGGTTCTTCAGATCGTCAAACTGACCACGCTTCAGTCGTTCGTAGCTCTCGACCTCTTCCTTCAATTGCAGATGAAAGGATTCCATCGGGTCCATCAAGTTTTTGACGGCATATCGCCCCAATCCTTCTTTTACTAGATTTGCACGATGGGCTGCCAATCGCTGCTGTTCATCGTTCAACCTTTGGACCGCTTCCTGATACTCTTTTTCATTGCGAATCATGCCTAGGCTCCTTTTCTCAACTTCACAATTCCCCTTGCACGCCCGTCACGGCGCGATTGGCGAAACGCCGAAGGGAATTCCAATTCGTTTCCATGTCGATCCCTGATGCCGGAATTCAGACCAGCGAAGTGCGGGTATAGCTCGACTCGATATACGTGCCACATCGGAAGCTGCTTCTTGGGGTACCCTACATAGGGACGACGCGAAGCAGGATCCCACGTCCAAATCTTTTGAGGATCGAGCAGATTTAGTTCTCGCTGTAAGCGTCCACTGGCCAAATCGCTTCGATCACAGACAAAGTAACCGTCGATGTCGTTGGGGTGATCCTTGTCCTCCGCAAACGAACCGTCGGCGAAAACATCGGTGATCCCAACCTGCCATAGCTGGCGAGTCATCGTTTCCAATTGATCCACTAGCCAACCTCTCCAGGACGAATCCCAGTTCGGATAAGCAGCCAAGTTTGCCGGTCCCTGCACCAAAGTCGATCGAAGCAATTCGTCAAAAGTCACTTCGTAATCACCGGCTGGCAACAGTCCGTTCGAATCAAAGTCAGGAATAAGATCAGTCACATCACCTCTCCTTGCTTAACAATTATGTCATACATAACTCGCAAGTCAAGCTTGATTCTGGGGGCCGGGGTTTGGGATTGGAGGCAGATGGATTTGAAGTGAACAACTTCAGTGTGTCGCTTATGACGTCAAAACAATCCGGGTTAGGACATAGGGATTGATCTCTTCTCCAGCCCTAGCCCTTTTTGCGAACCGTTCGCGCACCCATAGTGACGGGCAGGACACCGACTTTGGTCCATTGGTACCATTCAGGGTTTTCGATGTGCACCGCCGGTTAACCGAACCAAATGGACAGCAATCTCGGTACGACAGGAAGATTTGAGGACAGGAAAATAAGCAATCGCAAGTCTTTATGTTCCTGTCGTAAAATCTTCCTGTCGTTTCCCATGATCGCCGCAGTGGGTACCCGCACCCCAAATCCCGTTGCCGTGAAGGGGCAAAATGCACGGGACGTATTGCCCTTTCAGGGCGACGAACCTTGTATTCCAGGTAACCCAGGGCGACGCTTCGCTCTGCCCTGGGCTTTAACATTGTTGCCCCGTTCGGGGCGTCGGACGCATGCACCAAGAACCAAGAACCAAGAACCAACATCTACTCATCCTCAATCGTTTGGTACTGCGAGTCCGACTAACATATTCTGCGTTCGAACGATCTGGGGCGATTCTACCAATCAATGCCAGGCCGAAGCGATTGAGGACAATCGCTCTACTCTGTTTGGAACCACTAAGAACCAAGAACTAAGAACCAAGAACAAAGCACTATTCATCATCATCCAACCCGAGTTGTAGTTGATCGTCCGAAGTAGGTTTCTTCGTTTTCTTCTTCGCCGACGCTTTGGGTACTTTCTTGGGAGCCGACGGGGCACCAGCCGCTAGCAGTTCTTCCTTGTGTCTTTGTTCGTTGAGTTCGAGGAGGCGGGCGAGGACTTCGTCGCGGAAGTCGTCGGGCCAGCGGAGACGCCAGGGGAGCTTGCGCCGGGATTTGGGACTTGCGCTTAGGGATTGGTTCTCGTCCCCCAAATCCCCAACCCCCACTTTGGACGCATTATTGGGTTCCATATCCGGGAAGATTGTTGATCCGGCTTGACTTTTCTGTCGTTGCAGCCGATCATTAATTTTAAGTGGATTGGAAACATCCGGTCGGCGAAATAACCTCGGAGAATTCCGGGGTTTTTTGCTTTCTAAGGGAAGCATTCTATCCCAGCTCCCTTAATTTTTCCCTCGACATCCCTAATCAACTTCTGCTCCAGGATGTCGTAGGCACGATTCTCTTGCTCTGGCTTCAGGCACTTTCGTCCAATCGGTCTGGCAACAAGATCAGCGAGTTGCAGACCGCAGGAATTGATCTGTTTGTTTGCCAACACAATCGAAAAGGGCAATGCTACTCCTGATGGATTCTCGGTGTCACAAACCCGGCGGAATTCAAGCTCCAGCTCGTTATCTTCCTTCTTGCCACGTTGCTCAAAGATGACATTCGTAATGCGGTCTTCTTGCCCCTGCGCCGAGAGGAACCGATAAAGGCGTTTTAAGCAGGAACGCACGGCGACATTGTAGAGATTGTCCCCATCTCCATGCTTGCGATGAAACGTCTCTTTGTGGATGAACGTTGCGATGATCTGGAATTTGGATTCGGAAATGATTGCGGACAAATCCTCCAGGAACGACTTGCGAATGTCCGGATCGAACAGGATCGCATAGGGACCTTTGGGTTTACGGATGTCGTGTTCGTGCAAGACAACCATGTCGTGCCCAAAATAGCGAAACTTGAACTCCTGCAATTTGGGTGTGATGACCTTTACATATTCGTTCTTGGAAAACACGCAGAAGGCCAACACAAACACCGGATAGGTGGCGTCCATCGACTTCAAACCATGGTCTCCGCTTTCGTCAACGTAGACGACGAAATCGCTGAAACTTGTTGACGAACGCTCGGTCATATGAACCACCGTTGGTTAACGCACGTGCTACCGGCATGAACCACGAAGGCTTCAAGGCAAAGTGACACGATGTATGGCTTACTCTTCATAATGTCACCTAATCCCCAACCCCTAATCTCCAACCACTAACCAACCACTAACCAACCACTAACCACTAACCACTAACCACTAACCACTAACCACTAACCACTAACCACTAACCACTAACCACTAACCACTAACCACTAACCACTAACCACTAACCACTAACCACTAAGAACCAAGAACCAAGAACCAAGAACTATTCCTCATCCAACCCGAGCTGTAGTTGATCGACCGAAGTGGACTTCTTTGTTTTCTTCTTCGTCGACGCTTTCGTTTCCTTTTTCGCTGACAACTGAGAACTACCGGCTAACAACTCCTGCTTGTGTCTTTGTTCGTTGAGTTCGAGGAGGCGGGCGCGGACTTCGTCTCGGAAATCGTCCGACGAGCGCACTCTACACAATATCGATTTTACCGAGATCCTACGCGACCTGTGTTAGTTTACAAGCGGACCCAGCCGCTCGCCACGTTATGACCCGGTCAACCCCAGGAAGTCCAAAAAACACTAGTTGCGGAAGCCTCTCAGCAAACCGCAGCATTTGGAAGAGATTCCGACGACCGAATCCCCTACCGTACTCCTCCGTTAATTGTGCAGACAGTGTCTGCACAATCTCCTTTCCGTACTCCGCCCGCTCATTTTGAAGCACATCTGTACGAATACGTTGGCCGATCTGCCAATACATCACGACCAACGTTGAATTGACAGCACGAGCGGTTTGCTCCCGCGCAGATTCGATCAGGCCTCGAATATCGCCCAGCAGCGCCGGAATGTTGAAAAGGCTTTGATTCGGCCCCTGCGATTGCTCAGTCAAATCCGTCGTCTTCGATTTCTTTTTACTCATCTAATCCCCAATCCCAACTTCGTTGCTATAGGAAGCATTCTATCCGAGCTCGCTAAATTTTGGTCCATCCGGTTTTGCCGTGGGTTGATGTCCTTTCTTTCAAGAGTGAGAAATGGATCTAGCCCAACGGGCTTTCACAACTTAGCCCAGGGCAGAGCGCAGCGCCGCCCTGGGTACCCGCACCCCAAATCCCGTTGCCCTGAAGGGGCAAAATGAACGAGACATATTGCCCTTTCAGGGCGACGAACCTTGTTTTCCAGGTAACCCAGGGCGACGCTTCGCTCTGCCCTGGGCTTTAACATGGATGCCCCATTCGGGGCGTCGGACGCATGCACCAAACACCAAGCACCAAGCACCAAGAACTAAGAACTAAGAACTAAGAACTAAGAACTTTGGCACTGCGAGACCGACTAACATATTCTGCGTTCGAACGATCTGGGGCGATTCTACCAATCAATGCCAGGCCGAAGCGATTGAGGACAATCGCTCTACACTGTTTGGATCCACTAAGAACCAAGAACTAAGAACCAAGAACCAAGAACTATTCCTCATCCAACCCGAGCTGTAGTTGATCGGCTGAGGTGGGGGTCTTGGCTTTCTTCTTCGCCGACGCTTTGGGTACTTTCTTGGGAGCCGACGGGGCGCCAGCCGCTAGCAGTTCTTCCTTGTGTCTTTGTTCGTTGAGTTCGAGGAGGTGGGCGAGGACTTCGTCGCGGAAGTCGTCGGGCCAGCGGAGACGCCAGGGGAGCTTGCGCCGGGATTTGGGACTTGCGCTTAGGGATTGGTTCTCCTCCCCCAAATCCCCAACCCCCAACCCCGAATCCCCAGTCCCCTCCTCCTCATAGTCCAGCAAGAACTCACAGCGAGCCGTCGCGGCAAGGTCGTCCCAGCCGTAAGCCTCCAAAACCGCTCGA